>Ga0153980_1000268_pt1 | contig 24873 bp, 29 predicted proteins | sample TSGA064MetaG_FD_104722 | JGI IMG/M metagenome (GOLD analysis project Ga0153980, IMG submission 104722) | Attine ant fungus gardens microbial communities from Georgia, USA - TSGA064 MetaG | ecosystem: Host-associated > Fungi > Mycelium > Unclassified | place: USA: Georgia, Magnolia Springs State... | reverse complement strand
GGTCACCTGACCTTGTCATGTGACTTTGGCTTACTCAGTCCCTATCCTGCCTTTTACTCCGTTGTATACTTGGGTGTTTGAAATGCGTGGGGAACCTTTTTCCTACTCGAGGTTCTCACAACAACATCTTGCTTTCAATTCTCAATATCCTATTTAACTCCTTCATTAACCCTGCTGCAAACTAGGGTCCTTTGTCTGATATGATGCTTTTGGATAAACCATGTAGTTTCCATACATTGTTCCTAAATAACCTTGTTAACTCTTCTGCTAATGTTCTTTTTATAGTCAGTATAAAGTGTACCATTTTTGTTAGTTGGTCTACTACTACTAGAATAGAGTCATATCTCTAAGCTAAAGGCAGTTTGGTAATAAAATCTGCTAATATATATATCCAGGGTTTTTCTAGGATAGAGTTAGGCATTAATTTGCCAGCTGGCTGCTCTGTACAGTTTTTGTTTCTTTGGCAGAAATTGCACCCTTCTATATATCTTTTTATCTCTTTTGTTATTCCTGGCCATTAGAAGTTTCTGGTGACTAGTTCCACTATCTTCTATTATCCTCTATGTTCTCCCACTAGTGTATCATGGTGTAGCCTAATTATTTCCACCCTCAATATATTATCTTTAGGCATATATACTTTTCTCTCTTTATACATTATGCTATATACTTCCCTCTACTCTTTATCTCCCAACATCTTTACTCCTGCCCACTTCATTTCCTCAACTGCTTTTATTACTTCATCATCTTTTACCTTCAATTGTCTTACTTTCTCTAGTAGATTGATCTCTTTTACAATGATCTCTATTTTTTCTGTTCTCCTTACTATTAGCTATTTGGTTTTTACCAGTGTCTCATTTTTATTGTCTTTATCCACTTCTATCTCCCAGTCTGGTCTCTTGCTAAGGCTGTCTGCCTTCTCCATCTTGCTTTCTGGGACATATTTCAGTGTAAAGTTGAATCTTGACAAATACAGAGCCCATCTTGTTTGTCTTTTATTTAACTTTTGCACTTTCATGAAGTATTCAAGATTCTTATGATCTATCCAGATTTTGAACTTAGTGGTCATTCCTTCTAAGAAGTGCCTCCAGGCCTCTAAGTATCTGACTACTACTAGCATTTCTTTATTATGTATTTTATAGTTCTATTCTGTATTACTTAATAATTTGGAGATAAAAGTAACTGGTCTCCACAATTCATCAGAGTATTTTATTGATAAAACTCCTCCAGTAGCGTAGTTTGAAGTGTCTGCTTCCATTCTAAATTCTCTGTCTAAATCTAGGGCCACTAATACTAGTCTAGTAGTGAAGATTTGTTTAAGCTCATCAAATGCCTTTTGCTATTCACTTCTCCATTGCCACTTCACATTCTTCCTCATTAACATATTTATTGGCCTAGCTACTTGTGCAAAATCTTTAATGAACTTTCTATAGTAATTTGTGAAATCTAGGAATTTTCTGATATCTTTCATGTTTTTTGGCTCTGGCTAGCTGAGCACTCTATCTATTTTCTCCTTCTCCATCTCTATTCTATTAGGTTCTATAACAACCTCTAGGAACTTTACTTTCTTTACTTTCTACATATATTTTTCTAGCTTGACATACAAGTTATTCTCCTCTAGCTTTTTCAGTATTTCATCTACAATCTCATTATACCCCTCCTCTATCTCTGTTCCTACTAGCACATCATCTACAAATGCAGCAATCTTTCCTTTATTTATCAGATCTCTCAAGATTTTGTTTATCATTGTCTGAAGTGTGACTGGCAAATTTGTTATCCCAAAAAATATTACTGTTGGTTCAAAAGACCTTATATGTATTATAAATGCTCTCTTCTACTTATTCCCTTTCTTAATTCTCACATTGTTAAGCCCTCATCTTAGATCCATTTTAGTAAATACTTTCTTGCTCTCCATATTGTCTATTAGGTCTGTAATTAATAGGAGCAAATAGTTGTTTTTTACCATCTAGTTATTTAGGTTATGGTAGTCCATCACCATTCTCTTATTTCCATCCTTTTTGCTCACAAAAAATACTGGTGATGTCTGAGAGGATTTAGATAGTCTGATATATCTCTTCCTCAGTTGATTGTTCACAAAGCTCTGGACCTCTTTTCTCTTATTTCTAGACAGAGGATAAATCCTTTCTTTTTGTGGTTTAAATGTCTTTTTGAGATCTATGGCATGATCCCAGATTTTCCTTGTTAGTATTCTTTCTGATTATACCTTTCCAAACACCTTTTTCTACTTTAAAAATTTTTGTGGCACCATTTTCTCAATCTTCCTGTAGTTTGCTTTGACTTCTTCTTCTCTTCCTTAATCTTCTTTATTGTCTACTGCCTATTTTACCATCTTTTTCTCTTCTAGGATTACTAGCCTCTTCCCTTTTCTCTTTCTCTTTTCTTTTTTCAACTTCATATTCCTTCCACACAGTGGTAAGTATCTTGTCATTTTTATCTCTCTTGTCTCCTAATTTATCTCTAGATTATGTACTTGCAACTACAGTATTTCTAGTATTATGTCTGTCTTTCCTAGATTATACACATCTATTTTTATTCTTTTTATATGACTTTTATAGTATACATTCACCTCTACTTGATAGATAATAGCTCCTGCACTGTTGTTTGTTCCATCAACATTCCTAACCACTATCAGTTTTTCCAATTTCTGCAGCCTAAATCCATGTTTTACTGTTATCTTTTGATCCATAAACATCCCTGTTATGCCATTGTCTAAGAGTGCTTTTACTATTATACCTCCGTATATATCCATCTTTTCTACTCTAATGTTCAGCCATACTTCTCTCAGTATTTTAAATGTTCTTTTCACTTCTCTCTATTCATCCCTCTCTCTTACTGCACCTTTTGGAGCCTCTGTCTATGTACTGTCTTGCTGCACTTTTTTCTTTATGGGGTATACCACTTCTTCCCAGTTCTACTACTCTTTTTTTCTTTCTACTCTATATTCTGGGCATAGGATCTTTCTTCTTTCCCATTCTGACACCTTTCTTACAATTGTATCCCTTCTTCCACACTTTACACACTCTACTCTTATCATCCTTTTTCTTTTTGCTTCTCTTTCTCTCCAGTTCTATGCTTCTTGGTATAGGCTATACCATATATTTCTTACTTGTCTCTCAAGAAGAAATCCTTGTCTCTGATTTTTGTGGATCTATATCCTCTTGCCTTTATATCCTCTATAGTCCACATACATTGCCACCATTTCTCTTGTAATCCATTCTCTTTTGAGTAAGAGTACACCTTCTAGAGGCATATTCTATCTTCTACAGTACTCTTGCACCTTTTTCCATATAGGATATGCTGGCTGTTATAACTTGGCCAAACGACTAAGTCATTATTTATTTTCTTTTCCTTTTTCTTTTATTTTAATTAGGAAATCAATGGATACGAGAGGGGATAACTCAAAGGAGACATGCAGGACTTTATAAATAGGGGTAAATACAGAATGTGTATAAGTAGTGTACAGCAAACAAACAAGAACTCTATTAAGTTCTCCTTGTCAACTCAGACTAGGAGGGTGATTAAGTCATCTCAGGCTAAATTGCTATACCAGAACTTGATATCCACTTCTTGAGTACTGTCTACCTTGGACCTTGCTCACTCTTACTCTCATATAAATCAACCCTCAGCTGGTGGTCATCATGATCACTAGCCACCTCTATATATAGCCAGACCCTTGGCTTAAGGGGACTTTGCAGTCAGTTAGGGACTGTAGGTGGAAATGCAGTACCAAACCTAGGTATTGTGTTCTAGACCTGACCTTACAACTGGGTGGTATTATTAGTTACTGTTTTCTTAGTAGAAACCTTGTGCTGCACTCTATTATGAGTGGTATATGCAGAGGAGTGATGGTTACTTCTAGAAGGCCATCCAGAGTAGGGATTCTCTTCTTGAGGTGATAGTTTAACCCTATTATTAAGGCAGTAGTTAGTAGAGCAGTAGGCACCTGGCTGGGTGAAGATCTTGCACCCCAACAGACGTAGTGGTAATTAGCAAGAATCAACATTACTTCTGTACCCTTGCAGAGACGTAGCACTATGTCTTTGCAATAATACAACTCATTGATAAGCAACTTGCTCAAACAAAAGCATGCCCTTACTTCATTAAGGGCAAAATTAGAAGGAAAGAAAGAACGAGAATGTTGGAATTGCAAAGGGTTCAGGCACCTGGCCTGAAATTGTAGGAATAAGGAAGGAAAGGAGAAGAGGGGAACTGCTCCCCAAAATAAATTTGAAGTGTTGTCAAGTAGGGTGATACAGTGTAATGTGAAGGAGAAGATGATAAGAAAGCAGGAGATGGTGAAAGTAAAATGTTTTAAGTGTGGAGAAGAGGGACACAAGTGCAGAGAGTGTCCTCTTTGGAAAGAAGAAAAGAAGTTGCGAGTGGTAGAAGGGGTAGTATGTGTGGCTATACCACCAAAGGTATAGAAAAAGGAGTAGAGGAGGAGTCCAGCATATGTCTTATGACAAAAGGCACAGGAGCACTGTGGAAAGGGCATTCTAGACGAGGTATGCCTGTTAAGAGCTGGGGTGGTATACAAAGAAAGTGATAGTATCATATGTGGAGTGCAAAAGATGTGGACAGAAAGAATGCCAGGTGGAGGAGAATAGAGAACAGGAGGTGATTTCAGACAGATAGAAGTGGTGTGGATGTCAGAAAAGGAAAGAAACAGAAGCGGCACATCCCAAGGGGAGAAAGGCGCAGCAGAGCGGCATATAGGCAGGAGTCCTGGAAGGTGCAGTAAAAGAGAAGGGTAGACAAAGAAAGGTCAGACAAACCTTCAAAATGCTGAGAGAAGTGTGGTTGAATATTAGGATAGAAAAGCTAGACACTCATGAAGGTGTTATAGTAAAAATGCTCTTGGATAGTGGTGCAATGGGGATGTTCATGGATAAGAGGACAGCAGCAAGACATGGGTTTACACCACAGAAACTAGAGAGACCCATAATAGTCAGAAATGTGGATAGGACAAACAACAGTAGAGGAGCCATTACACATCAGGTAGAAGCAAATGTGTACTACAAAGGTCATATAGAAAGGATGAGGATGGACGTATGCAACTTAGGAAAAACAGAAGTAATACTGGGGATGCCGTAGTTACAGGCATATAACCCAGAGATCAATTGGGAAACTAGAGAAGTAAAAATGACGAGATGCCCACCATTATATAGTAGAACAAGATCAAGGGGAGTTGAGAAAGGAAAAAGGGTAGCAACCCTAGAGGAAGAAAAGATCGACAGATGGGCAATTGATGACAAGGAAGATTGGGGAAGAGAAGAAAGAATCAAAGAAGACCACAGGAAAATTGAAGAGTTGGTCCCAAGGAAATTTCTGAAATGGAGAAAGATATTTGGAAAAGTAGAGTCAGAAAGAATGCCGACTAGAAAAGTTTGGGACCATGCTATCGACCTCAAGAAAATGTTCAAACCACAGAAGGGAAGAATCTACCTCCTATCCAAAAATAAGAGAGAAGAGGTCCAGAACTTTATAGAAGATCAACTGAGAAAGGGATATATCAGACCATCAAAATCCCCTTAAACATCACCAGTCTTCTTTGTGGGCAAAAAGGATGGGAGTAAGCAGATGGTAATGGACTACCATAACCTAAACAACCAGACAGTGAAAAATAACTATCCGCTACCACTAATTACGGAGCTAATCAACAATATAGGTAGCAAGAAGGTATTCACTAAAATGAATCTGAGGTGGAAGTTTAATAATGTGAGAATAAAAGAAGGAGATGAGTGAAAGGGAGTATTTATAATGCATATAGAATCCTTCGAGCCAACAGTTATGTTCTTTGGAATAACAAATTTGCCAGCCATATTCCAGGCAATAATGAATGAAATTCTGAGGGACTTGATTAATGAGGGAAAAGTTGCTGCATTTGTAAATAATGTACTAGTAGGAACAGAGACAGAGGAAGAACATGACAAGATTGTGGAAGAAATACTGAGGAGACTAGAAGAAAATGACTTGTGCATCAAGCCAGAGAAATGTGTATGGAAAGTGAGGAAAATTGGGTTCCTGGGAGCAGTAATAGGACCTAATGGAATTGAAATGAAGGAAGAGAAAGTAGACAGAGTACTCAGTTGGCCAGAGCCAAAAAACATAAAAGATGTCAGGAAATTCTTGGGCCTTGCAAACTATTATAGAAGGTTTATCAAAGATTTTGCTTGAGTGGCAAGGCCTATAAACATTCTGACGAGGAAAGATGTAAAGTGGCAGTGAAGAGTGGAACAGCAGAAAGCATTCAACAAACTCAAAAGGGCATTCATAACAAAATCAGTATTAGCAGCACCAGACTTAGATAAGGAATTCAGAGTAGAAGCTAATATATCAAATTACGCTACTGGGGGAGTACTGTCAATGAAGTGCTCAGATTAAATGTGGAGACCAGTCACCTTCATTTCCAAGTCTCTCAGTGATACAGAAAGAAACTACAAGATACATGACAAGGAGATGTTGGCAGTTGTTAGATGTTTAGAAGCATGGAGGCATTTCCTGGAAAGAACAGCAATTAAATTTGAGATTTGGACTGATCATAAGAATCTTGAGTACTTTATGAAAGCACAGAAGTTAAATAGGAGACAAGCAAGATAGGCTCTATACCTGTCAAGATTTAATTTTATGCTGAAGCACATTCCAGGAAGTAAGATGGGGAAAGCGGATAGTTTAAGCAGAAGACTGAACTGGGAAGTAGAAGTAGAGAAAGACAATAAGGACCAGAGGTTGGTAAAACCAGAGTGGCTAGAAGTAAGAAAAACGGAGATGGTGGAAATAATAGTGGAGGGAGTAGATCTACTAGAGAAAGTTAGAAAGTCAAAAGTAAAAGACAATAAGGTAGTAAAAGCAGTGGAGGAAATGAAGAGAGCAGGGGTAAAGATGTTAAGAGATGAAGAATAGAGAGAGGTAGATGGTGTCATGTATAAAGAGGGGAAAGTGTATATGCCAAAAGATGATAAGTTGAGGGTAGAAATTATCAGGCTACATCATGATACACTAGTAGGAGGACATAGAGGACAGTGGAAGACAGTAGAGCTGGTCACTCAAAACTTTTGGTGGCCAGGGATTACTAAAGAAGTGAAACAATATATAGAAGAGTGTAACGCTTGCTAGCGCAATAAAAACCATACAGAATAACTGGCAGGAAAATTAATGCCAAACTCAATTCCAGAAAAACTGTGGATGCATATATCAGCAGACTTTATCACTAAGCTGTCTTTAGTGCAGGGATACAATAGCATTCTAGTAGTAGTGGATTGGTTAACTAAGATGGTCCATTTTATACCAACTACAGAGAAGATATTGGCAGAGGGATTAGCAAGGTTGTTTAGAGACAACATGTGGAAGTTACATGGTCTGCCTGAAAACATTATATCAGATAGGGGACCCCAGTTTGTGGCAGGATTAATGAGGGAGTTGAATCAGATGCTAGGGATCAAGAGCAAAATGTTAATGGCATTCCACCCTCAGACAGATGGCTAAATGGAGAGGGTTAACCAGGAATTAGAACAGTACTTAAGAATGTTCATTGACCACTGACAAGAACAGTGGCCAGACTAGTTGGGAATGGCAGAGTTCGCCTACAACAATAAGGTGTATTCGAGCACAAAGACATCGCCCTTTAAGGCAAATTACGGGCAAGATCCTAGGATGGGATTTGAGGTGAGAAAGAAGGGGAAGTACAAAGGAGCAGAGAAATTTGTAGTAAAAATGAAGGAAATTCAGAAAGAGGCTAAGATAGCTTCAGGGAAAGCACAGGAGAAAATGAAGAAGTATATGGATAGAAAGAGAGCAGAAGTCAATGAGTATAAAGTAGAAGACTTAGTAATGCTAAGTACTAAGGATCTGAAATATCAGATGACTGGGAGGAGGACAGAGAAATTGACAAAAAGATTTGTAGGCCCTTACAGGATAAAGAAGATCATATTATCAAATGCAGTAGAATTGGAACTACCCAGCACAGTAAAAATACACTCGGTAGTTAACGTTAGCAGAATACAAAGATATGTAGGGCAGATAGAAGAGCAGAGAAAGAAGTAACCCACTCCAGTCATAATTGAGGGAGAAAAAGAATGGGAAGTTGAGAGGATATTGAATAAGCAACAGATTAAAGGAAAAGATAAGTATCTGGTACAATGGAAAGGGTTTACGGCAGAATCAGATACCTGGGAAGAAAAAGAAAACCTGGAAAATACTAAGGAAGCAATAGAGGAGTATGAAAAGGAATACAGAAGGGACATGGAGGACGTTAGAAGACAGGAAAAAGAAGAAGGAACATTCTAGAGGGGGGAATTACCAGGAAGATTCACGGCAAGAAAACTATTTGGATGGTTGGATAAGAGGTATGACAAAGAATACTGGGCAAGGTTGGAAAGAAACTGGAGGAGATAGAAAGAGAGAAGGGAAAGAAGATAAAGAACAATGGAGACAATAAAGAAAGAGAAAGAAGAGATTGAACAAAAAAACTTTGGAATAAAGGAGTAGACAGAGGAAGATGATGATGAAATAGAGAACATGGTCAATTCCTACAACAAACTGTGAAGAAATCCTTGGGATGAGGAACCTTGAGAGGGGGGTAGTATTATGACTTGGCCAAACGACTAAGTCATTATTTATTTTCTTTTCCTTTTTCTTTTATTTTAATTAGGAAATCAATGGACACAAGAGGGGATAACTCAAAGGAGACACACAGGACTTTATAAATAGGGGTAAATACAGAATGTGTATAAGTAGTATACAGCAAACAAACAAGAACTCTATCGAGTTCTCCTTGTCAACTCAGACTAGAAGAGCGATTAAGTCATCTTAGGCTAAGTCACTACACTGGCCTTCTCTTCTGCTGTACCTTTTGTGGCATTACTACATATACTGCTACCTTCTCATGCCTTCTCCTTTCTACTTCAATATTTGGGCACTTCCACTTATAGTGCCCTATTCTCCAACATCTGAAATATTTTACTTCTTCCACTACCTTCTGCCTCCTCACTTTTATTTCTTCCCTCACTCCACATTGTATCACCCTACTTGCTATTACTTTAAATTTATTTTGGAAAATTGGTTTTCCCTTCACCTTCTTCTTTTTATTCCTACAGTTATAGGTTAGGTGCCTGAACTTCTTATAGCATTAACATATCCTTTCTCTTTCTTTTTTTAATTCTGCTTTCAGTTTAGTAAGAGTATGCTTCTAGTTGAGCAGACTGCTCATGAGAGAATTATATTAGAACTGAGACATTGTATTGATGCCTCAATGGTATAGAGTAAATGATTGATCTTACTAGCTACACTATGTCTACTGGAGTGCAAGATCTTCACCCAACTAGAGTTCTACTGTCCTACTAACTACTGTCTTAATACTAGGGTTAAACTATCACCCAATGGATGGAATCCCTAATCTAGATAATTTCCTAAAGAGTAACTATCAATCCTCTACATATACAAGTCACAATGGACCCTAGCACAAGATTTATACTAAGAACAGTATAAGTATCTACTAAACACTGCTCAATTGCAAGATCAGGTCTCAGTACCAATATCCAAGCTTAGTATTGTACTTCCACTGTTAATCCCTAACTAATTAACAAGTCTCCTTAAGCCAAGGGCCTAGCTATGTATAGAGGTGACTAGTAATTGTAATAATCACTGGTTAAGGATCAAAAAGATTATGAGAGTAAAGATAAGCAAGGTCCAAGGCAGACAGTGCTCTAGATATGGAATCAAGTTCTAGTATAGCAACTTGGCCTGAGATGACTTAATCACACTTCAAGTCCAAGTTGACAAGAAAAACTCAATAGAGTTTCCATTTGATTCTGTATACTACTTATACAACTACTACATGGTCTGTGTACTACTTTTCCATACTTATCATGTGATATCCTGACATATGACATTGTCATGTAATACTTTCCCACACTCCTTCCTTGTGTAGTAAGTCCAAATAAGAAATAATAATAATAATAATAATAACTTAGTTGTTTTGCCAAGTCATAACAAATGACTCATAATAGTACCCCTTTCATAAAGGTCCTTGTCCCAAGGACTTCATAGTTTGTTATATAGGTTCTGTAAATTACCCATTTTATCTTCTTTATCCTATTCTTCTATCCTATCTCCTTTAAATTCTTGCTCATTTTCTTCTTTCTCTTCTTTATCCTTTTCTTGGATTGTTTCTAATGTTTCCCTTTCTTTTGCTTTTTCTGATCTCCATTGTTTCCAATTCCTTTCCAATCTTCTCCAATATTCCCTATCAAATTTCTTATTATTCCATCTATATAGTAGTTTTACTATATATCTTCCTGGTAATTCTCCTTTGCAATCTTTTTTCAAGTTTCTTTTCTTTATTCTTTTGACCTCTTCTCTGTATTCTTTCTCAAACCTATCTACCAACTCTTGTATATTCCCCAGATTTTCCCTTGGTTCTCAAGTGTCTTTTTCTACTGTAAAACCCCTCCATTGTATCAGGTATCTATTTTTTTCTCTAAACTTTCTCTTATTTAATATTTTCTCTATCTTATATTCTTCTTTTCCTTCAATTATTACTAGTAAAGGTTATTCTTTTTTCTGACCTTTTACTTGATCTTTATACTTTTGTACTCTGTTGATATTTACTACTGGATGTATCTTAACACTACTTGGTAACTCCATTTCAATTGCATTTGTTGAAATTATTCTCTTGACTTTGTAAGGTCCCACAACTTGTTCTATCAGTTTTTCCAATCATCTTTCCTGCATTTGATATTTGAGATCAGTAATACCCAGTCTTCCACTTTATACTCTTCTGGTTTACTTTTTTTTCTATTTGTATACTTCTGTATTTCCTTCTGACTTTTCCTTAATACTACTTTTGCCTTCTCATACACTTTCTTTATTCTTGTTGCAAATTCTTCTGCCTTTTCAAACTTTCTCTTTTTCCTTATCTTGTAAGAACTTAGGCTGAGATGCCTTAGAACTACTCCTAGTCTGAGTTGACAAGGAGAACTCAATAGAGTTCCCATTTATCTTCTGTACAGTACTTATATACATTTTTGTATTTACCCTTATTTACAAAGTCCCATGTATCTCCTTTGAGTCATTTCCCCTTGTGCATCTATTGGTTTCCTAATTAAAATAAAAGAAAAAGGAAAGAAAATAAATAATGACTTAGTCATTTGGCCAAGTCATGACATATCTCAAATCCCATGCATGGACTCTATCTGTTATTTGCTTTGTGTTATAAGAGCCCCAAGAAGGAAATAGTCTCCTATATATTTAAACACTTAATCCAAAAATCTTAAGTCATACAATAAGATCAAGGTATAAATAGTATAGGAACTCAGGTAACTAAATCACGTGACATAGTCAAGTAACTATAGAACATTCTGGAAGAACATATGATCGTAAACTAGTAGTAGTATAGCCACTGTAAAATAGTATAAATAGCAGTCCAATCCAAGGAAGAACTCCATTGAGTTCTTCTTGAACATCCACCTAGGGTGATCACTAAGAACATTCACTGCCTATTGATAACACTTTGAATAGTAACACTCTTGTACTTGTCTACACTTTGTTGTTATATGTAAACTCTACTATTGCTAGCTAGTTAGGTCATTGCTCTTGCCTGTGATTAATAAATATCCTCAGGTATTGTTCTAAGTCTTAATTTATTCTTTTGGTCTATTTATCTATCTATAAATGGTAGGCTGTTGACAACTTTATGTTAATCCCTAACATATTATTTAGCTCCTTCATCATCCCTGCTGCAAACTATGCTCCTCTATCCATAATAATACTCTCTGGTAGACTATATAGCTTTTAGACATTATTCTGGAACAATCTTACCATTCTCTCTGCCAAAGTCTTTTCTGTAGTAGATACAAAATATGCCATTTTTGTTAACCTATCACATACTACTAGTATACTATCATATTCCTGTACTAACAGTAACTTTGGGATGAAATATGCTATGATATAGGTCCAGAGTTTCTCTGGTACTGTATTTGGTATTAATTTCTCTGCTAGTACCTTGGTATAATTTTTGTTTCTTTGGTAGGTATTGTATTTCTCTATATACCTCTTGACTTCCTTTGTCACCTCTGGCTACCAGAAGTTTCTAGTAACCAACTCTGTCATCTTCTACTGTCCTCCATGTTCTCCTACTAATGTATTATGGTGTAGCTAGATTATCTTCACTCTCAGTTTCTTGTTCTTTGGAACATATACCTTTCTATCTCTTAACATCAGCCCATCTTCCTCTCGCCATTCCTTATCTCTCAACATCTTTACTCCTGTTTGCTTCATTTTTTCTACTGCTTTTATTACTTTATCGTCTTTTGCATCTGACTTTTTAATTTTCTCCAATAAATCTACTCTCTCTATCATAATTTCTACTACTTGTGTTGCTCTAATTTTCAGCCACTCCTTTTTTACTAATACTCTATTTTTGTTATCTCTCTCCACCTCTATTTGCCAGTCTAAACATCTATTGAGGCTATTAGTCTTTTCTATACTGCTGTCTGGTACATGTTTGAGAGTAAAGTCAAATCTAAATAGATATAAAGCCCATCTTGCTTGTCTGTGGTTCAGTTTCTGATTACTCATAAAGTATTCTAGATTTTTGTAGTTGCTCCAAATCTCAAATTTGTTTTGTGCTCCTTTTAGCAAGTGCCTCCATTTCTCTAAGCATCTGATGATTACTAACATCTCTAAGTCATGAATTTTATAATTTTTCTTAACTTTATTCAACAACTTTGAAATAAAGGCTATTGGTCTCCACTTGTTGTCTTTATACCTCATTAACAATACTCCTATTGTATACTCTAATACATCTGCTTCTACTCTCATCTCCTTGTCTAGATCCAGTACCACTAATATTGGTTGTGTTGTGAACATCTGCTTCAACTCCTTAAATGCTTTCTCCTACTCTTTTCCCCAATTCCACTTTTCATCCTTCCTGACCAGTCTATGTAGTGGTTTTGCTATCTTGGCAAAGTCTTTTACAAATTGCCTGTAGTAATTTGCTAATTCCAAGAACTTTTGTATATCTTTAACCATTTTAGACCTTGACTATTCCAGAACTCCCAACACCTTCTCTTCTTGTATCTTTATGCCATCTACCCCTATCACTAGTTCTAGGAAGTCAATCTCTTTAACTTTCTACATACATTTCTTAGGTTTTAGATATAGATTGTTTGCTTCTATCCTCCTTAGGATTTCCTCTACTACCTCATCATGCTTCTTTTTATCCTCTGTTCCTACTAACATATCATCCATGAATGCTACTATATCTCCTGTGTCTATTAGATCTCTTAATATATCATTCATCATTGCCTGGAATGTTACTGGCAAATTTATGAGACCAAAAAACATCATAGTGGGTTTATATACTCCAAAATATGTTGTGAACATAGTTTTCTACTCATTTTCCTCTTTTATTTGTATATTGTTGTACCCCCATTGTAAATCCATTTTTGTAAATACCTTTCTCATGCCTATGGTGTCAATTAAGTCTGAAATCAAAGGCAAAGGGTAATTGTCCTTAACTATCCCTTTATTAAGATACCTATAGTCTTATACTATTCTTTTCTTTCTATTCTTTTTTTCTACAAAGAAGACTAGTGAAGTCTGAGGTGACTTTGAGGGTCAAATATACCCCTTCCTCAACTGTTCCTCTATAAATTCTCTAACTTCCCTTTTTTCTTCTCTTGACATCAAATATGTTCTTCTTTTCCTTGGCACAAAATCTTTTTTTAAATTTATTGCATGGTCCCAAGGTTTTTTGACTGGTATTCTTTCAGATTCTGTCTTCTCAAAAACTTTAAGCCACTTGTGGAATTTCTGTGGCACTATCTTTCTTACTTTCTCTTTATCTAGCTCTATCTTATTGTCAAACTTTTCTTCTATTGTCCCTTTTCACTTATCTCTATCTACTTGCTCTACTACTCTGATTCTCTTCCCAATTTTCTTTCTTTGTTTAACATTTTTCTTTATTGCTGTATTTCTTCTACAAATAGGTAGGCATCTTGTCATCTTCACCTCTCCTATTTCTCAATTTATCTCAGAATTGTGTATCTACAACTATGGTATTCCTAGTATTACATTTGTCTTTCCCAAGTTGCATACATCTATTCTCATTCTCTTTATATAATTTTTGTAGTACATATTTACTTCCACTTGGTGTGTGATGGTCTCTACACTATTATTTGTACTATTTACATTTTTGACTGTCACTGGTCTATCCAACTTCTACAACCTAAATTCATGTTTTGCTGCCATTTTTCTGTTTATAAATATTTCTGTTACACTACTATCCAAGAGCACTTTTATTGTTACTCCTTTATATGTGTACACTTTCTCTACTCCAATGTTTAGCCATATTTCTCTCAATATTTTGAATGTTCTTCTGACATTTCTTTACTTATCCTTCTTCTTTGCTGTACTTTTTGGAACCTTTGTCCATGTACCACTCTGCTGTACTTTTCCTTCTATAGGACATACTACTACTTCTTAGTTCTACCATGGTTTCTTTTTTCCTGTCCTACATTCTAGACACAAGATCTCTCTCCTTTTTGTTCTAATACTCTTTCTCCTACAGCATCTTTTCTTCTATATTCTACACACTGTACTCTTGTCATTTCTCCCCTCTTTGCTTCCTCCTCTCTCCAATTCCATACTTTCTGGCAAAAGTCACACCATATATTTCTTAATTGTCTTTCAAAGAAAAAGCCCTACTCTTGATTTTCATAGGTCTGTACCTCTCTGCTGTCACATCCTCTACAATCCACATAGGTTGCTACTACCTCCTCTATAACCCATCCTCTATCAAGAAAAAGAGTGCCTTCTAAAGGTATGCTCCACTCATCACAGTACTCCTATACTTTTTCCTATGTAGAATATATTGGCTTTTACTATGCCTTTTGTAGTCTAGCTACATGTGTCACCTCTTTCTCTCTTTGCATCTCCTTCTCTACTACTACCATTGGACAGTCCTACTTGAAGTGTCCTACCTCCTAACACCTAAAACATCATAGCTCCTCCTTCTCCTGCTTTCTCACTTTTACTTCCTCTCTTATACTATATCTTATTACTCTATTTGCTAATACCTCAAACTTATTATGGAGAATAGGCCTTTTCTTTTCTACTTTTCTCCATTTCCTCCAGTTATGGACCAGATGCCTAAACCCTTTACAACCAAAATACTTCCTTTTTTCTTTTTCCTCCAGTTCTGCTCTTAATCTGGCAAGGGTCCACTATTGATTAAGCATGTTGCTCATAAGTTGGTTATATTGTTCAAGAAACATAGTATTATGTCCCTTGAAGTGAAATAGAATTTTTTTTTTTGGGTCTCACTAATTACAACTATGTTTGTTAGGGCATAAGATCTTTATCCAACCAGACTCCTACTGCTATACTGACTACTGCTCTAATCAAATAGTAAACAATTACCTCAAAAAGAGGATCTCTACTCTAACAGCACCTTTCTAAGGGATCAATGCTATTTCTCTGCATATATGAATGACAATGCACCCCCAGTATAAGGTTTTTACTAATCAAAAAGGTACAGGTAATCTACTAAGCAAACTACCTAATTGCTAAATCAGGTCTTGAACACAATACCTGAGTTTGGTACCAAGTCTCTACTAGCAGTCTCTAACTAACTATCAAGTTTTCTTTACAGCTAGGGCCCACTATCCAAAAAGACTAGTAGTCAAGCTAATTACCAATTAAGAACAATAAAAGAGTAAAGTTTAGGTAGGGTTTGAAGTAAACAGTGCCTGGAGTATGGTATTGAGTTCTTTTCTCAGCAACTAACTCAGAAACCTTAAGCTAGGGTTTAACTCAAGGCAGTTCTTTAGGGTTAGAAGAGAACTCAATAGGGTTTTTACTTAATTGCAGTCTACTATATATACAGGTATACTATTTGTTCTCATTTATACTACAAGCTGTCTATCAGCTACTGGTTCAACTTTAGTTCATGTCCAATCTATTTATAGTACTTTGTTATAGTCAGGATGGTTCATGATACTTTGTGTATTTAAGAAATGATTGAGATGTATCTAATATGGCTGAGATCAAACAGAGTATAGAGTTGAATTGATTTTTATTGTTGGAGGACAGCAAACTGCCTCTGTTGATTACAACAGGGTTAGAGAGAAGATGAAAGTAGTTAAGAAGATTAGGGGGAGGGTAGCTAGACTCAGAATCTATTGTATTTACTAGATCTCTTATAGGCACTACTATTAAAATAGTGGTAACAAAGAGAGAAGCAATGTTGTATCTTAATAGTAATGGATTGTGCTGACTTGCCAAAAAAATAAATATCAGGTTTATATGTTTTTGTTATATTATCATCAAGTTCAAAGACTATTATTGACTGATAAATTTTTCTAGTCTTTTATTAGATTCTTGATTACCAGATTTAGTTTGTAAAAAAACAAGTCTATTTGAAACAGCATTTACAGGTAATTGTAGAATATTAGAGAATTCAGCTATTAAAGTTTAATTGTAGAATATTAGAGAATTCAGCTATTAAAGTTTAATTGTAGCATTGTCTGATTAAACTCCAACATCAGTATTAATCTACTATGTATATAAGAAGGATATAGAATAATGCAAAAAGAATATAGGATGATAGGGCTTGGTAATTGCTTAGTTAAATTCAGCTAATTATTCCCATAGCTTCTTTTTTCACTCAAAAACTCCACAAAATTCAAATAAATTCATTAAAAATTAGAAAAAATTAAAAAAATTAAAGAAAAATTAGATTCTATTTTTTCTTTTTTTCTCTAAATTTGGACGACAAAATTCAATCATGAATACCCTTCTCTTATGTTCAACTTATATTAGATATATAGAAGAAAAACAAATATATACAAATAGTACCAGCTCATTGACTTCTCTGTCTTTGATCACTATTCTTTGTCTCTTCTCTTTGCTCTTTTATCCCTTTACTCTCTCTATACCTTGACTGGATACTGGATTCTTGGTATAAAAGGAACAGTACTCTGCAACTGTGGTATAGAGTATAGTTGGTGTGACTAAGCTCAAGTTTACTCTCTTAGACAGACTATTTCCTTGAGCGGTGCTATAGTAGTATACCTGTATACCTTTCTATTAGTAATCTAGTACTTGGAGTTCATTGTGATCCTTATATACAAGGGAATAACAGCTGCTCTTTAAGAGAGTTGTTTAGAGTAGAGATTTTCTTCTTAGGAGTAATAGTATACCTTTATTCTTAGGGTAGTTGTAAGTTAGACAGTAAAACAAACTATGAGAGATAGATTCTGTTGAAGAAGAATATCAAGCTAGAAGAGCTGAGAAGCAAGTACAGTGGCATATAGTTGTTCTAAAGAATTATCACCTATCTGCTTTGCTCCAAAATGTTCCTCTAGTTTCTGTTTGGAATAGAGAAAGAAGTAGAGAGGAAAGAAGATTCCATATGACTCTTGTATATGTTCCACAGAATCTTGATGATACCATACTTGATTTGTACAGATGTCAACTTGCTAAACAATGTTAATTTCTTGATCATTTGCAAATTACAAGAGTAGAGGTAGAAAAACAAAAAGAGATGGAAGAAAGACAAATGCAGCAACAGAGAATAGTATAATAGTTAGAAGTATTACAAGCAGAAAGAAGAGTTTATATAGTTTAAATCAACCAAATAATGGAGGAATAGAGGAATAAGAATGCAGATGCTCTTGATTATAAAGAGCAGCAGAATAGACATAGTAATAGAGATCCAAATGTAGATAGAGATATACAGGAAAATATTCCAAGAGTTGTAAGTAACAGATTTCACTGATTGTTGATAAATGAATTCTAACCAGATATTACAGGATATTAGGGAGAGAAATATTCAAGAGGTTGATATAGAAGATAATATAATTCAGGTATGTTAATTTTTGTATAACAAAATTCTGTATACTCATAAATTATCAGGATCAAGAAGCTGTTATTGCAGATGATATCATACTACCTGTTCCTCATTCTATACCTTATTCACCTGCTGGACAGCTATTCTTGAAGACTGATATATAGTATGACAACTTAGATATACTAACTATTATCTGCCCTCACTGTCATGCTTTTCACTTTGACTGTGAGAAGCTTAAATCCTTATGGGTTAATCATCCCAAATTTGGTATGTACTGTCTACAAGGACAGATCCAACTATCTTCTATCCAACCACTCACTGGAATCTTTTACAACTACTTGACTAGAGATGATTATTCCTCAAGAGAATTTTGTAATAATATACAATAGTATAATGCAGCATTTGTTATGACTTCAGTAGGAGTCAAAATTGACAACTCAGTTACTAGATAGTCTGGTCTCTACTATTTCAAAATCTAGGAAGAGCTTTATTATCTTACTGGTGCTCTTCTCTCTCATATAGATCAGACTCCAATATATATGCAAATCTATATTCTTGATACAGCAGAGTAGCTCAATGTCAGGAGAGCCAATAACAAAATCTAGATCCTGTAGTAATGGACAATATTCAGACAATGCTTCTGGATAGTCATTTATATATTGGCCAGTATTGTTATATATCAAGAACAAACCAGCAGATAAGCAGTAGGAGATTAGAATTAGATTGCATGTAGATCTATAGTATGATCAGCAAACTTACAATCTGCCTACTGTAGCAATTTAGTCTGAGACAACTCAAGTCTGAGTTGACAAGGTGAACTCGATAGAGTCTTTATTAGATTGTATATACTACTTATACAACTACTATATAGTCTGTGTACTACTTTCTTATACTTATCATGTAACATTATCATATGATGTGACCCTTGTGATATTCTGACATGTGACCATGATATGTGACATCTATCATATGATACTTTTCTATACTTCTTCCTTGTAGTAAGTCCAAATGAGAAAAAGAAAAGAAAAGAAATATAAATAATGACTTAGCCATTTTGCCAAGTCATGATACCTACTGCTAAAGTGATTGCAGTTATTATTTCTAAGAAAGGAGTCCATCATACAATAGATAATAGAGATATAGTATTACAAGCAAGAGAAGAATAACTTGAGCAAATAAGCTAGAATAGTCCTTTATATGCTGCTCTTCATTATGTTCTGTTATTTCCAAAGGGGGAGAATAGAAGATACCCAAGAATTCCAATTTGTAGTGCTTAACTGAGAAAACAAGAGGAGAATGAAAGACAGAGAGATAAAGAGAAATAGGCTTGCTCATAGGTGGTCTCTGATATATGCTACTATGCATATTGTCTTTATATCAGAAATGGTCCTCAGCCATACCTCTTCTATAGTAGGAAGCTATTTCAGCAGCTTGTTGTTGATGCATGGGCAAATTGTAAATAGAGAAAACTCAATTGAACTAGGACATATCAACATACTCTCAGATCTGAGCTCTACTAGAGATTACAGGATACTGCTATACATAATAAACATGATAGAGAAGATATTAGGCATTTGGAATGCAAACTCATTCTTTCTTCTTCTCATATGAGAAGTCTTAGGTTTATAACTCAGTTGTTCCAGGATGCTATGGCTATTTGTAGGCATTTTTACAAACCAGATCTATTCCTTACTATGACTGCTAATCCTAAGTGGCCAGAAATTGTTTAGAGTCTTTTCTCTAGACAGACAGCCACTAATCATCCTGACATTATATTATAGGTCTTTGAGCAGAAGAAGAAAGTACTTCTCAAGCTTATTGATAATGGCTTCTTTGGTACTACAGTAGCTTATATTCATACTATTGAGTTCTAGAAGAGAGGTTTTTCCCATATTTACCTGCTCATCTTTCTATACTCTCAAGATTGTATTTGAGATTCTTATTATATAAACTCTATGATCTTAGCACAGTTACCTAATCCTCAGCTATAGCCACTTCTCTATACAAAAGTTACCAAATACATGTTATATGGTCTATATGGTACTAGCAATCCCCAAGCTAAGTATATGGTTAATGGATAATGTAGTAAATGCTTTCCCAAAGACTATAAAGAGAGAACAGACTAGGCTGAGGACAGTTATCCACTCTATGCTAGGCCTAACAATAGCTTAGTTCACTAATCAATATATAGTCCTTTACTATCCTCAACTTCTTCTTCTCTTTGATTGTTATATTAATATAGAGATCTCTACTAGATTGTGAACTGTCAAGTATCTAAGCAAGTATATCTATAAGGGTTCTGACAGAGCAACTATGGAGATTAGTGGTGGGGTGCAGGATGAAATCAAAGCACACTTGGATGGTTGGTTTATCAGTCTAACTGAAGCTTACCAGAAGATTTTTGAATTCAACATACATAAAGAGTTACCAGCTGTCTAATATCTTTCTGTCTATCTTCCCAATGAGCACTATGTCAACTTTCATATATACAAGACTATCAATGAAGTATTGGCCAGGCAAAATATGGAGAAGACTTAGCTTACTGCTTGGTTTAATTACAACTCTGTAAATAATGTTTGTTATATTCAAAGAGGCATATATAGCAAGAGGTTTACTGGAGGATGATCATGAATAGAGGATTTGCTTGGAGAAAGCAATTGCAATATAGTATAGAGTGGCATGTTGTCAGTTGTTAGTAGTGATCTTACTAACTGATAAAGTGGCTGAGTCTCATATTCTCTGGGACTAATTTAAGGCTGGACTGTATGATAATGTCAAGCACAAACTCAATTATATAAGCCACTACCAAACTAACCAGGAGATACTAGAGAATAATATTTATAATTATAGCTTTTGGGATCTAAATAGGATATTGGTAGAAATAGAAAGAAGTCTTGCTGAGTTTCTACCCATACTTTTTCTATAGCAACAGTGGAATCACAGGATACCCAATTTTCTCTTATAGGCTGAGCAGTATGATACAGATGAAATGGCAACTTTGGTAAATGAGCAAAGGGTAATTTTTAATCCTGAACAAGCTACTGCTTTTGATACTGTTCTGGAGTCTGTCACCAACAACCAAGGTCACCTTTTCTTTATTTATGCTGCTGGTGGTTGTGGAAAAACATTTCTTTGTAACACTATTGCTGCTGAGATTAGAAAAAGAGGACAAGTAGTACTATATGTGATATCATCTGGAATTGCTACTCTTTTGTTAAATGGAGGAAGAACATTTCACTCATGCTTCAAAATTCCTATTCCTATTTACAAGGACTCTGTGGCTAGACTCAAATGGAATAGTTATATGTTTCCAGTCATCCAGTAGACTAGGGTTATTATTTGGGATGAAATTTCTATGCAGCACAAGTATGATATTGATGCTGTTGATCAATGCCTGAGAGACTTACTTGAAGTAAGTGATTACTTGTACTTGAAAGCTATTAAATTAACAGATTGTCTAGAATAATTATCTATTTGGTGGAATCACAGTGGTATTTAAGGGGGATTTTCATTAAACTTTGCCTGTGGTGTCTGTAAGGGGACCTTACCAATGCTGCCCCTAAAATACTAAACTCATAGCCTGGAGTAACCCTGTACTTAATTATATATTACTATGTAATATTTAATTTCCTTTAGCTCAACTCAGAGACCCCTGACCCTAACTAACAGGACTATAGGATTAGGGACATCTCAGTAGTAGAAGTATATATAATATAGAAGTATACTCTAGGAGCCTTATCCTAATCTCTAAGGATTCTCCTGGAGGTGAGTTATAACATAATTAGGAGTGTAATATTAGCTAAGGATTCTCCTAGAGTCTATTCCACTCCAGTCACTCTTATAGTATCTAAAGGAATATATCAACAAGTGGTAGTAGTATCTCTCTGCAGAGGAAACTTATGGAAAAACATTAAGTTTCTTCATCTTAGATATAATATGTACTTGGACCACTCTGAAGCTAATAATCAATATGCTCAGTGGTTGCTGGAAATTGGTACTGGATCAACTATAGATAATAATAAGATGATACAAGTTTCTCAGTCTATGGTTTGTGCTAACTTTAATACTCTCATCAATAGGATCTATTCAGGAATTGGCAACCCAAGAGTTCAAGATGATCAATACTTCTTGGATTACATTATCTATTAGTATATGAGAATGAATGGGAATTAATGAGAATAATGAGAATTTTGATGAATTGCATAACTGCTGAGTTTTGAAACTTTTCCCATTTTCTACACTTCTGTGAAAACTAACTAAGTAGTTACTATAATATCACACTCATAACACACTTTAATTCTACAAAATTCCACAAAATTCAAATAAATTTATTAAAAATTAGAAAAAACTGCAGAAAAATAAAATAAAATAAAATAAAATTGGAAGAAACTGCACCTGTCCCCAAGTTTTTTTCAGCACACTTTTTTCACTCAAAAATTCAAATCAATTTATTCAAAATAAAAAAAAACTGTCAAAAATTAGAGAGTATAGTATACTGCAGAAAAGACTACTGTATACTATTGGAGAAAGAAAGTATAGCAAACTGTAAACTATTGGAGAAAAATAGTATAACAGACTGTAAACAATACTACTGCACATTATTGGAGAAAGAAAGTATAGTGTACTACAAACTGTTGGAGGAAAGGAGTATAGTGTTATGAGATGGTTTCCAGAAAAGAAACTATTTTCCATACATTCTTCAACTTAGTAGATAATATTTAGGAGTATAATACAAGAGGGATATAAATAGCATGGAAAGGCTTAGATAAGATATATACAGTTATTAGTAAGGGTCATGTGATTGTGGGAGATAGATGCACAGACCAACAGACATTTGTATAAATAGTTGTACAATCTAACAGAGATATCAAAATAGCCATTTACTGATTTGTGATTAGTTGATTTGATAATCAAAGTGTTCAAAAAAGTGAAGTTAGACAAGCAGCAAAAGATGTTGTTAAGTCTGAGGTTTATCCTCAAATATACAGTCCTTAAATACATGATTGTGGTAGTCTGTGCACAAGAACAGCCTACTATATGATTACTACCTATTGTTCTACATATAGGAGTGCTATTGTTCTTGAAATAGAAATATCCTAACCATCTTAGGACAGTCCTTTGTTCTATTCAAGGACAGATAATAATCTATAGATAAAGATCAGTGTTATGTGCAAACAATGAGGACCTTGTATCTCCATGGGATCTTATTGCCTTGGGTTCTATTTATAGCTGAAAGAAGCACATTGAAGAGAGCTTCACAATGGTCATTGAAGCAAACAATTACATTAAGCAGTTCCCAAGATATTGGCAATTTAGTGTCTGGTAACTTGGTGATCACTAACTGATCTGCTGATAACTCAATGAATACTGATTGCTTTGAGACATTTTTGGTACTGTTTGAAAGGCCTTCTTAAGGGCTTTTGGTGGCCATTTAGATTGCTGAAATTGGTCAAGTATATTTGGAGTTATGGTCCAAATGAAGTTTGTAACAGGAGAACTCTATTGAGTTCTTCCTAAACAACTACTTTGGTTGAGCCCTAAGCCTTCATGACTTTGTGCTAACATACAGCAAACTACAGACAATACTATTGCAAGTTATTGGAGGAAGGAAGTATAGCAAACTAGAAACTGTTGGAGGAAAATAGTATAGCACACTGTAGACAATACTACTGACTGTATACACTGCAGACAACACTACTAGAGGAAGGAAGTATAGCATACTGTAGACAATACTAAAACTATTAGAGGAAGGGAGTGCAGCAACCTGACAGACAATACTGCATACTATTATATAGACTGTTGGAGACAGGGAGCATAGTAATTTGCCAGACAATACAATGTCAACTTAACTCAGAATTAGTAGAGGGTTCAAGTTGGCTGGAGGCCTAGATGAAAACCTCGTTCTCTATCCTAGAAATGATGAGGTGTATAATACTGATAAAGCTATTTTCCAATAGTTCAATTCAGTACAAAATACAGAGGTCCATATACTAAGAAGTATGGACTCTGTGTCTAAAGAAGATGGAATGCACCATGCTTATCCTGTAGAATTTCTCCAACAGCTCAATACTGGTGGATTGCCTCCTGCTTTACTTTGTCTCAAGGTTGGCTATCCAGTTATCTTACTGAGGAACTTGGATCCAGGAGAAGGACTTTGCAATGGGACAAGAATGGTGGTGTTGAATGTGAGGAGAAAGGTGCTCCAGTGTAGGATTATCAGCAAAGATAGAAGGTTTCAAGGGAAGGTTGTGTTGATTCCAAGAATCAGGTTATCACCTAATGCAGACACATTGCCTGTGCCACTCAAGAGACTTCAATTCCCAGTCAGACTGGCCTTTGCTATGACTATCAACAAGTCTCAAGGACAGTCAGTAGAGCATGTGGGGATTAATTTACAGACATTAATGTTCTCCCATGGACAACTTTATGTGGCCTTTTCAAGATGTACCTTACCCTTTAACATTTCAGTACTTCTTCCAGAGCAGAGCCAAGAGAGTAGAAGAACACTTAATGTAGTATATAAAGAGGTATTCAATACTATTAGATTATAGATTGTATATGTATGGACAATAGACTTGAGATTAATTTCTACTGTGGTTTGAGAAACATTACAGAGTGCACATAAAGTTGAAGAAGGGAGTGTAGTGGACTGACTTCAACATATACTTAATTATTCAGAATTAGTAGAGGGATCAAGCCAGGCTGTAGGCCTGGATGAAAACCTTGTGTGTAAGAGTTCCCACTCGTTCGTGCGACCGTGCTGACTGTTATAGAGCTTATCTCTGGACATCAACTTCGCAAAGCTGTCCGTCTCATGTTCAATGAGAATTCTTCACTCTGTATGAACTTCACCTGTGAAATTTTCGTTAATCAAGTATCGACGGGTGGACACATTAGTGGTCGTCCGAGATGTCACATGCACCTCTATAAAACCCTAGTCTGCGGGAAAGCCAAGAAGAATGGTCCCAGTTAGAATACTCGCTGGTGCTTTTACAGAGGCTTTC
>Ga0153980_1000267_pt1 | contig 24876 bp, 20 predicted proteins | sample TSGA064MetaG_FD_104722 | JGI IMG/M metagenome (GOLD analysis project Ga0153980, IMG submission 104722) | Attine ant fungus gardens microbial communities from Georgia, USA - TSGA064 MetaG | ecosystem: Host-associated > Fungi > Mycelium > Unclassified | place: USA: Georgia, Magnolia Springs State... | reverse complement strand
TGAGTTTTTAATTAAATGGTAGCTACATAAATAGAATCAATGCGTCAACGGGGATAGGGCAAAAATAAGATGTTATCTCGAAGCCTAATGGCTGTTAAACAAGGAGGAGTTCTTAAAGGTTTAAATGTTTGTTTAGATTTATGGAACCCGTTGTCCTCAACATCTCATTGTTTTAGCAACCGCTCTAATGCATAGTATATGTGCTCTTTTATTTAAATTACACCTCTATAAAATTTCAATACTGTTCTTTCTTCGTCAACGGCTATCATATGGGTAAATGATGGGTAAGCCATACCCAGTGATTAACTTAATCCTTTTGGCACTGGAATCCCAAGGTGACATAAATTAGGAAAAATTAAGATTAGCTTTGAAATTTTAGCAGCAATAAATTATAAAAATATAATTTATAAGTTGCAATAGAAAACGGTTTTTTATATAATAGAGAGGTAGGGGAATTGGTATATACCATTTAAGAATAATAGCTTAATTAAATATAAGATGAGGTGATAGAGTGAAAGCGATTATTAATGGAAAGATTATGAGCCGAAATAAAGTTTTAGAAAATAAAGTGCTGATCTTTAATGAACAAATTATGGGCTTAGAAGATGAAGCGCCTTTAAATTGTGAAGTCATTGATGCTAAAGGATTATATGTGTCTCCAGGGCTCATCGATGTTCACATTCATGGAAGCTGTGGTTTTGATACAATGGATGATGATCCATTGGCAATTAAGCACATAAGTCAGTGTATTGCCAAAAAAGGAGTCACGTCATTTCTTCCGACCACCATGACGATGGAGGCTGAAGCTATTTACAAAGCTCTTGAACATGTTCGTTATTGGATGAATCAACCCTTAGAAGGTGCTACAGTACTAGGCGCGCATTTGGAAGGACCTTTTATTAATGAAACGTTTAAAGGGGCTCAACCTGCTGCTCATATGATAAAACCTAGTTTTGATTTTATTAAAGATTATCTCGATGTGATTAAATTAATCACTTATGCTCCTGAATTAGATGAAAATCATTACTTTACCAAGAAAGTAAAAGCAAAGACTAAGATTACCTTATCTATGGGGCATACCAATGCTAGTTATGAGGAGGCTGTATCTGCTTTTGCTTGCGGATGTTCTCATGTCACCCATTTGTTTAATGGCATGAGACCGTTAAACCATCGGGAACCAGGTGCTGTAGGTGCTGCTTTAAGTCAAGATGTGTTTTGTGAACTCATTGCCGATATGATTCATGTGAATCCTGGGTTATATCAGTTTGTTTTGCATAATAAAGGCCGCGATAAAGTGGTGCTAATCACAGATAGTATGCGTGCGGGTTGCATGAAAGATGGCCACTATGATTTAGGAGGCCAGCCTGTTAGAGTAAAAAATGGGGTAGCTCGCTTAGAAGCTGGGAGTTTAGCTGGAAGTGTGCTAACTTTAAATCAAGGAGTTCATAACTTTTATCGCCATACTGATACTACGATTGTAGATGCTGTGCATATGGCCGCTTTAAATCCGGCTAAGTCTTTAGGAATTAGTCATCGTAAAGGGAGTTTAGAACTTGGCAAAGATGCTGACATCGCCTTATTTAATGATGAATTTTCTTGTTTCTTAACCATATGTGAAGGAAGAGTTGTTTATAATGAAATGAAGACCTATCACGGGTAGTCATAATTTGTTTATGATATGTAAAACTTTCTAAAAAAGCACATGAAACTTAATGGCTTTCGCACCAGAGAGATAAATTTTAATTAGCAAATACTAGTAGAACTAACTCTATACAAAACCTTAATTAGCATGATTTTTAAAACCCATTTTTCGACACTAGTTTTAAAACAAACATGAAAGCTCTAAGGCTATGGCGTCATAGTGATGATGCTCAAGACACGAGATAGAACACGATTACGATTAGGAGGAAGTTCATATGCTTAAATTTTTACAACGAATTGGGAAATCTTTAATGTTACCCATTGCCTGTTTACCTATTGCCGGATTAATGCTTCGTTTTGGACAACAAGACGTCATTGATGCGCTAGGATTTATCCCAGGTGTTCAAAGTGTGTTTCCTTATTTAAATGCCGCTGGATCGGCCATCTTTGATCAACTCCCTTTACTGTTTGCCGTTGGAGTTGCCGTTGGCTTATCTGATGATCAAAATGGAGCGTCAGGTCTTGCCGGTGTAATTACGTATTTAACCTTAACTCAAGTTACCTCTCATTATTGGCTCCAAAACTTTGAAGCTGATTATGCAGGAACTTTAGAACTTTCCTTTTTAGGGGGAATTTTAGCTGGGGTACTCGCTGGCTTTTGTTATAATAAATTTAGAAAAGTCAAGTTGCCAGAGTTTTTAGCTTTTTTTGGAGGGCGGCGCTTAGTTCCCATTATGTCAGGATTGATCGCTTTCGTTGTCGCGATTCCATTGGCAATAATTTGGCCGTCTATGCAAAATGCTATCGCTAATTTTTCTGCTAGTATTGCCGGTCTAGGAGCCGTTGGTGTTGCCCTATTTGGATTTTTTAACCGTTTAATCATACCATTTGGGCTACATCACGTCTTGAATTCCTTTTTCTGGTTCCAGCTAGGTGAATATGAGGGAGCGACTGGAGATTTACAGCGCTTCTTTGCGGGAGACCCGACAGCTGGGCACTTTATGGCCTTTTTCTTCCCGATTATGATGTTTGGCTTACCTGCTATCGGACTGGCTATTTATTTTGCGGCTAAAAAAGAAAAGCGTAAAGCCGTTGGAGGAATGCTAGTATCCCTTGCGCTTACCTCTTTTTTAACTGGAATTACAGAACCCCTTGAGTTTCTATTTATTTTCTTATCCCCAGTTTTATTAGTGGCTCACGCAGTTTTAACTGCATTATCTGGTTTTATCATTGATTCTTTAGGAGTGTTGCACGGCTTTACTTTTTCGGCAGGGTTTATTGACTACGCTTTAAATTTTAATTTAGCTTCTCGACCTTATCTTATTTTACTAGTGGGATTAATTATGGGCGTCATTTATTTTTTCGTCTTTTACTTGCTCATTACTAAACTTAATTTACCAACTCCTGGTCGTGAAGATGAGGAACCTACTGCTGAGTTAGAAAGCTTAACCAATAATAATCAAGAAGTTGCAAAAAAATATATTGAATATTTAGGAGGAGCAAACAATTTAAATAAAATAGATTGTTGTGCCACTCGTCTTCGCTTAGAACTTGGGGATGCAAAGTTAATTGATGAAAAAGGATTAAAGTCAGTGGGAGCTCGAGGTATCGTGCGCTTAAATGATCATAGCGTTCAGGTTATTGTGGGCACTCAAGTTGAGTTTATTGCCGATGACATGAAAGCCTTAGTTAAATAAAGCAAGGAGTCCGCAGTGACTCCTTTTATAGCATAAGATTAAACTAAACATAGAGAAAGGGGAGTTAACGATGATTGAATGTATTGCACTCACAGTTGAAGATGCAAGACGCATTGAACTAGCAGGAGGAGATCGAATTGAATTGGTCTCAGCTCTAACAGAAGGAGGCTTAACACCGAGCTATGCCTTAATTGAGGCGGTAACAAATGCAGTCAAAATTCCAGTCAATGTGATGATCCGTCCCCACAGCAAAAGTTTTCTATACACCGATGAAGAAATTGTGCTAATGAAAAAAGACATTCAAATAGCGAAACAGTTAAATGTCAATGGTGTTGTCTTTGGGGTGTTAAATGAAGTGAACCGAATTCATGTTTCACATTTAGAAAGTCTATTGTCAGTTTGCACGGGACTTGATGTTACTTTTCACCGAGCTATCGATGAAATTGATGTGGTTGAAGGAATCCAGCTATTGCGCCAATATCCAGCCATCACCAATGTCTTAACTTCTGGGGGTCAAGGAAGGATTACCAATCATTTAAAGGTGATTGAAGAAGCAGTAGCAAGCAGTGGTCACGTGCAAATTCTTATAGGTGGGGGTTTAAACTTTGATAATATTGAACGGATTCACACCGCTACATCTGTGACTGACTTCCATTTTGGAACTGCCGTTAGAGCAGAGCAATCGCTGTCTGGAGAGATTGAACCAATCCAGTTACAACGTCTTAAAAAGTTATTGTCGAAGCCGAAACGATTAAAACTTGAAATGTAAAGGAAAGAAGCATAAAATAGTAATAAGTAGGCTTAATTAAGAGAGAGGTTTTGTGAAAGTAGTGTGATAGAAGTGAAAAAAGTGGATAAATCAGCAAAGGTACCCTTGTACTTGCAGTTGACTCAAATTATTGAGGATATGATCGCCACAGGTGAACTTTGTGCAGGAAGTTGTTTAATGCCAGAGCGAGAAATTTGTAAGGTTCAAGAAATTAGTCGCATGACTGTTAATAAAGCTCTTTTAAAGCTAGTGAATGATGGGATTTTAGAGCGCCAACAAGGAAAAGGTACATTTGTGGCATCTAAACGCAAAAAGCATCCCTATCAAAATCTAGAGAGCTTAAGTGAAATTGTAAAAAATCGGGGCTTGCAAATTAAAAATGATTTGTTAACTTTTCAACAAATTCTTGTCAGTCACACAGTTCAAGAAAAACTAGCCATGGATCATGAGCTAGGATATGAAATTAAACGGGTCCGTTATATCGATGAGGACCCGGTTATTTTAGAGACTATTTTCTTGAATCCAAAGATGTGTCCCGATTTAAATAAAGAGTTAGTTGATCGGTTTTCCCTTTATTACTTGTATCGAACTCACTATGGTCACCGTCTCATCAGAGCTGAACAAATCATTAAACCCATTGCGTTAAACCAGGAACAAGCCACTTTGTTAAAACAGCCTCTTCATACGTTGGCGCTGCAAGTTAACCGAGTGGTTTACACCGATCAAGAAACAGTCATGGAATATACCATTTCGATTTTTTTAACGCAAAAGCATGATTTTGAAATTATTTTAAACCAAAATTAGGTAACGGGCTGTAATGGACAAAAAAGGGTGAACTTTATGATAAGAGAATGGTTGATGTTAGTCGTATTTGTGGCGTTATTTTATTGGTTGATCAAAATGAAACCAACTTTTTTTGCTAATAAAATACGTTTAGTACAAGTCGAGTTAGCAGTAACGCTAGTGCTATCTGTTTTTTTATTTATAAGCGCAGGTTTTAATTTATTATTTATCTATGTTTTATTTTGGGTGATGCTAGCTTTAGGTAGCTATGTGGTTTACCAAAAATACAATGAAAAGATGGGATTTATTGGCTTGTCTTTTTGTCTGTATTTTACTCTGATTTTTATTTATCTAGAATTTTATTTGTTAAATTTTTCGACTCTTTAATTCATACTATTGCTTGCATAATATCCTTTAAATATTCGCATACTATGACAAATCAAACGTAATTAGTAAGGAGAGCTGAGTCATTATGCGACGTAAATTAATTTGTTTAATCGGAGTTATCTATTTACTTTCTACAACAAGTGCTTTTGCCCAGCGAATAGACGAACCTGATAAACGCATGCAATGGTATCAAGATTATGCTTATGCATCAGGAGTACCTTGGTACGAAATAGCGGCTGTTGACCAATACGAACGCAATATCTTTTCTTTTCGAGAAGAGTTTGACTTTCAATATGAGACGATTTCTATTTGCATTCCCGATGACATCTGGTCGGGTCCCGAAAACCCTAATCTTTATGATCAGGATACCTATACGATCAACATGTTTGGTGGCATTGGTAAAGACGGCGATGGTGACGGCATAGCAGACGTTCACAATGAAGAAGACGTCATGTATACCATGGTCGAATATTTACGTGCCTTTGATAACTTTGAAGAAGCTCTCCAATCCTATTACCAAAATGAACAAGCCGTTAAAATTATTCAAGAAATTGCCAAATTGTTTGAACACTTTCAAACCCTTTCCTTGGATAAAAGGTCGTTTCCAGTCTCCATTTATTACAATTATACATACCCCAATAACTATGGAGCTGCTCGTGGTTGGGGTGGAAGACGATCCCATGAAGGAGTCGATATTTTCGCCGGATATTCAACTCCCGTTTTAGCCACCGCCTATGGAGTTGTCGAAATTGTGGGTTGGAATAAATTTGGAGGTTATCGAATCGGAATTCGTGATATGTACAATACGTATCAGTACTACGCCCATCTTCAAGGCTATGAAGGTGAAATAAACGAAGGTGATATCGTTGAACCAGGCCAAGTGATTGGGTACGTGGGAAGTACAGGTTATGGACCTGAAGGAACAAGCGGTAAGTTTCCCCCTCATTTGCACTTTGGCCTATATAAATATGATGGACGCATCGAGTGGGCCTTTAATCCTTATCCCCATTTAATCCGATGGGAACGTGAAAGTAAAAATAATTAAAAATTCTTTCTTTTTCGTGTAATGGCTAGTTAGGTGTCCTTGATTTATCAATCACTGCTTATTCAACCTAGTTGTTTAGAATGAATGGATAATTTATCAATCTAAGTTGTAAAAAAACTTGTATTTTGGTAAATAAATTAATTTTCTTTAAGAGTAGTAGACCTGTATAAATGATAGTCTTACTTTTTAAATAGATTCCTTTAAAGACATTGGCTAAACTAAATGGTAACAATGAGTTACTTTGTTTTCTCTGTTTAGTAAGAAAATGTCTTTTATTTTATGGTAAATGATTGGGTGTAAACAGATTAAAATTTAGCATTGACTAAAAAATTAAGAACTAAAGGGCTAGAGCGTGTTTAATTTTTTTAATCTTAATAAAGCTTAACTAGTTTTAATTGAAAACGACATTCTTCTGCGTTTTTGATGACACTTCACTGTCAATTTCCACAAATAAAAGATTATTATCAGCCGATTTCAAACAGCGTCAATTTATTTATTGAACGTAACGCACCTATAAACGGAAGCTTACTCTTTTGCTTCTGCTCAATTTCCTGTCTCCCAATAGTAAGCAAGCATGAATCATGGCTTAGTCCATCTCGTTCATATTATCTTTAACAGTTCTCAAGTTAGATGGTATGTTTGTTAACAAGAACATTAAAAAAAATTTTATTATTAATTCTGCTTTTTTACTTAAATTTTTCTCTCTCACGATTAACCTTTTGTTTATTTTTCTGTCACAATTTTAAGAAGTTTAGCAAATGACTAAAAAGAAGTTTATGAAAATATTTTCTAAATGATGATCTTAAGATTCCTGTGATGGAATCAGTTAACTGATTAGCTTAAGTGAACATAAACTAGACTTTCCTAGTAAAAATATAGGTAAAAGCATCTATTTTGTTTAAAATATGAAAAAAATTTAGACTAGCTATTTAAATTTAAGGAAATGTCCCTTACAATTAAGTAATTCAGTCTAGAAAGGAGGCTAATTGTGTTAAGCAAATGATAAAGATTTCTTTAAGAGAAGGGGAGATCAGTTTGAAGAATATAGATGCTTATTATAAAAAAGAATTTAAAAAAGCAAGATATCTACAGCCTTTTATGGATGAAGTAGAACAAGAAATTGAAGCGTTTTTAAATCGGGAGAAATTAATAGGGGTAGACTATGAAGATTATCTGGCTTATCTAGAAAGTGGGAGTCGTTTAGAATCTGAAAAAAATTATTTTCAAAATCGAAAAGAGCTAGTGGCCCTGGGCCTTTACTTACAATGGAATCAAGATGAAAAAGCTATGAAGCGTTTTAAAAAATTAGTATGGCAAGTGTGTCAAGAATATACGTGGGCCTTGCCAGCTCATTTAAAGGAAGAAGCGAGCTCCTTTAAAGATCCTAAAACAACCCTTGATTTGTTTGCAGCTGAGACGGCGCAGATGTTGGCAGAGTTTTTAATCGTGTTTGCCGATCACTTTGAGCCGCTCTTATTAAATGAAGTGGCACATAATATTAAAGAACGAGTTTTAAACCCATTCTATGATCAGAGTTGGCCTTGGGAAACGTTTCATAATAATTGGAGTGCTGTTTGCGGAGGCTGCATCGGCATTGTAGCGTTAATCTTAGAAAGCGAAGAAAGAAAAGATGAGACGGTTCAACGCTGTCTTCAAGCTTTAAATTGCTTTTTAGACGGTTATGGTGAAGATGGTTGTTGTACGGAAGGGATCTCATATTGGGTGTATGGTTTTGGCTATTATTTATATTTTATCGATTTATATGAATTTATGACTGGTGAATCTTTATTAGAAGCAGAAAAAATAACTCAAATTGCCTCATTTCCTGGGAAAATTCAATGGGATCTACAACGATTTGTTCCTTTTTCAGATACAACTTCAGTAGCTCATGTTCCAACTAGTTTACAGTCATTTTTCTATGAACGCTTGGGAATTATCCCGTTAGGTAGTAAAGAAGTGTCTAGTTTTCATTTCGATCACTGTTATCGTTGGGGCCATTTAAGCAGAGTTTTATGGTGGAGTATCCCACTGGACCCATATTTTATTGAAACGAGTCAAGCTCACTATTTGGCAGATGCCCAATGGATCGTGTTTAAAAGCGAGAAGCTTTTTTTTGCGGCTAAAGGAGGACACAATGATGAACCTCATAATCACAATGATTTAGGTCATTTTGTCTTAGGGAGAAAAGATCAACTGATTTTGACCGATATGGGAGCTGGTTTGTATACAGCGGATTATTTTGGTCAACAACGTTATGAACATATTCATACCCAGTCTCAGTGGCATTCTGTTCCGATAATTAACCATCAAGGTCAATCAACAGGTCTAAACTATTGTGCAGAGGTAGATTTCATTGAGATGACAAGTAGCAATTGTCAATTCCATTTAAATCTTAGTCAAGCCTATGATTTAAAGACAAAGATCTGGCGCATTTTTCAGCTCGATGCTACTCTTGGGGAATTAGTCTTAATCGATAAAGTAGAAGCTCAACACGCTTATCAAACAAATTTCATTAGCCAAGAACTTCCTAAAATTTTAGACGGATGCGTCTTGTGGGAAAATTTACAGTTAACGTTTCAAGCAGATCTTTATGACGTCTGGGTAGATCGAAGGGATATCCAAAATCATTTCGGTCAAGATGAAGTGATTTATCGAGTTTGTTTTGTCAGTAATAAGCAGCAAGAGGAATACCGCTTTACGTTTAATGTGAGTCTCAACTAGTGTTAATAAAAAAACAAGCTAGATTGTGTCTAGCTTGTTTTTTGTACTTGCAAATATAATACAATTATAAGTAAATTTACCATAAATTAATAAAATATGTTGAATATGGTTTTTATATATGATAATATGTAACCGATATTCATGAAAAATATTATTTTAAGTTCTAAAGAGTAGCGTAGTTGGTAGGAGAGGGTTAAGATGTTTAAACAGCTTCAAAAAATTGGCAAGTCATTTATGTTACCCATTGCCATATTACCGGCAGCAGGACTCTTGCTAGGTATTGGCGGGGCGCTGTCCAATAGTACAACCATTCAAGTGTATCCATTTTTAGCAATCGGTTGGCTACAAGGGATTTTTAAAGTCATGGCAGCAGCAGGAGAAGTGGTGTTTGCTCACTTAGCTTTAATTATTTGTATCGGACTTTCAGCAGGTTTAGCTAAACGAGATAAAGGCACCGCCGGGTTAGCAGGAGCCGTTGCCATTTTGGTGATGAATGCTTCTATTTCTGGGATGATCGAGGCTTTTAATCCTACTGTTGAAGCCATTGATACTGGAGTGGTGGGGGCTATAGTAATCAGCTCATTAGTCGTCATGCTTCACAATCGTTATGGGAATATTCAATTACCTGAGATTCTAGGATTTTTTGGGGGGGCTCGATTTGTCCCCATTATTTCTTCGTTCGTAGCCATTGGGGTCGGGGCTATTTTCTTTTTAATTTGGCCGGCCTTTCAAACGTGGTTGATTCAAGCAGGAACCAGTCTTGCCAGCTTAGGGACTTTTGGCACTTTTTTATACGGATTTTTATTGCGATTAACAGGAGCTGTTGGCTTACATCATATGATTTATCCTTTGTTTTGGTATACAGAACTAGGTGGCGTGGAAAATGTAGGAGGACAAACGGTTATTGGAGCTCAACATATTTTCTTTGCTCAGTTAGCTGATTCAACTCATACTGGCTCGTTTACAGAAGGAACTCGCTTCTTTGCTGGAAGATTTGCAACCATGATGTTTGGATTACCTGGAGCAAGTCTTGCTATGTATCACTCGGTAGCTAAAAATAGGCGGAAGCTGGTGGCTGGTCTGTTCTTAGGAGCGGCCCTTACTTCTTTTATCACAGGGATTACAGAACCGATTGAATTTATGTTTTTATTTGTTGCACCTTGGCTTTATGTGATTCATGCTTTCTTTGATGGCTTATCGTTTTTTGTTGCTGATCTGCTTAATATTACCATTGGCAATACTTTCTCAGGAGGCTTGATTGATTTCTTATTATTTGGAGTCTTACAGGGAAATGAGAAAACCAATTGGGTCAAGGTCATTTTAGTTGGACTCATTTGGCTAAGCTTATATTACGTCACGTTTACATTTTTAATTGCCAAATTTAAGGTTCCAACACCTGGACGGGAACGCAAAGATGTGGAGCTAGAATTTATTCTTGCCAAAGATGAAGTCGCCATTGAAACTTTAAAAGCATTAGGTGGAAAAGAGAATATTGAGGAGATTGATGCGTGTATTACTCGATTAAGAGTGGCCGTTAAAGAAGTAGTAAAAGTGGATCAAGAAGGGCTTAAATCTCTAGGAGCAACTGCCGTTCTTGAAGTAAAAGGGGGAGTTCAAGCCATTTTTGGAGCAAAGGCAGATATCCTTAAACAAAAAATTCAAGAAATGATGCGAGATAACTAAATAGAGTAGATAAGTTTAAAAATTTTGGATTCATTTATCAGGCATTTAATGACGAGTTTAACATAACATCTATCTAGGCCCCTCATCCCATTAAAATAACTTAATAAGAGAGACGATACAGATGAACAGAGGATTAATTGTTTCCTGTCAAGCATTACCAAATGAACCGCTACACAGCTCATTTATTATGGCTAAACTAGCTCTGGCTGCTAAGCAAGGAGGAGCTGTTGGAATTCGGGCTAATGGAGTGGCCGATATTAAAGCGATCCAAGGTGAAGTTGACTTGCCTATCATCGGAATTATTAAACGGCACCATGAACAGCTGATTCCTTACATTACTCCAACTTTTAAAGAAATTGAAGAATTAATGACCACTGGCATTGAAGTCATTGCCCTTGATGCTACTTTCAATCAAAGTGAGGCTTTTTTGCAGCAATTATTTCTTAAATATCCAAGGCAGAAGTTTATGGCTGATATAGCAACGGTGGAAGAAGGAATAAGGGCAGATAAATTAGGGTTTCACTATATTGCTTCAACGTTAGTTAAGGAACCATTATGCAATTTTGATGTTTTGGCAGGCTTAATTGAACACTGTCAAAAACCTATTGTAGCAGAAGGACATTTTGATACGCCTGTAAAAGCTCGGAAAGCTCTTGAGATGGGAGCTTTTTCAGTAGTAGTAGGGAGTGCGATTACCCGTCCCCAAGAGATCACACATAAATTTCATGTAGAAATGTTAAAAGTTATAGGAAGCTAATAAGAAGATATACGATAAAGCATAAAACGAGGTGATTAAATGGATATCATTTGTGAAATACAACAAAAATATGTAACTTTTTCAGATAAAGAAAAAGCCATTGCTGATTATATTTTAAGTAAGCCTAATACGATTAAAAACACTAATATTATTGACTTAGCTAAGCTTATTGGGACATCTGGAGCTACCATTACACGGTTTACTAGAAAGGTCGGATGTGTTAATTTTGTTGAAATGAAGATGAAAATCAATGCGTCAATCAATGAGCAAGAAGCGCAAGACACTAGTTTTTTTGCTAGTGTTTATCACCACTATCAAGAATTAGTGGATAGAAGTCATGCACTTATTGATAAAGATGCCATTTGGGCTCTAGTTAAGGAGATTAAGGAAGCCAAAAGAATTTATCTATATGGAGTGGGTAGCTCCGGTTTAAGCGCTACGGAAATGATGCAACGCTTGCTTAGAATGGGATTTAATGTGCATTGTATGACCGATTGTCATATGATGATTATCAACAGTTCTCTTATTTCAAAGCGAGATCTTGTTATTGGTTTATCGATTTCAGGAGATACAGCAGAAGTGGTAAACTCATTAAAATTGTGTAAAAAGCAAGGAGCAAAAACGGGGGTCATCACCGCTTTTGAAAAAAGCCCTGTCACTGTTTTTTCAGACATTATGTTAAGAGTTTATAATCCTAATTTTAATGACCGCTATAAATTTATTAATTCCCAATCTTCTATCATGTATTTGATCGACGTAATCTCAGCGGCTCTCCTTGAAGATGAAAAATTGAGTCAAAATCTACAAGTCACCATTGATACGATCTTAAATACTTGATTAATCAATCTACCATGTCGGGAAACAGGCAAATCTTTGCCTCTTTTTATTTTTGGATATTAAATCAAGACAAAATATTTTGGACAAACCCCTACTTTACTTTCTTTTGAGTTGAGATTTGTTGTATAATAGAGAGGAATTTTAGATAGAGGTGATGGAACCAGATGAATAAACAACCCTTATTTATAAAACCAGTGTTTAAAGAACGTATTTGGGGTGGAACTGCTTTAGAAACTGGTTTTGGCTACGATATTCCCTCTAATAAGACAGGAGAATGTTGGGCGATTTCAGCCCATCCAAATGGGATGGGGATCATAAGTAATGGTGCTTATGAAGGTCAAACCTTGAAAGCGTTGTGGGATCATCATCGGGAACTGTTTGGTCATGTTGAAGGAGATCAATTTCCATTATTAACAAAAATTCTTGATGCTAATGATGATTTATCGGTTCAAGTTCATCCTGATGATCAGTATGCCTTCGTCAATGAAAAGGGTGAGTTAGGAAAGACAGAATGTTGGTACATCATCGATTGTCAAAAAGAGGCTGAGATGATATTAGGTCACCATGCCATGTCAAAAGCTCAAGTAAAGGAAATGATTGAAGCAGGTGCTTGGTCAACCTTTTTACGGCGCATAAAAATAAAACCCGGTGATTTTTTTTATGTCCCTAGTGGAACGGTACATGCATTATGCCGAGGCACTTTAGTGTTAGAAACGCAACAGAGTTCTGATACCACGTATCGACTATATGACTACGATCGAACAGATGACCAAGGTCAGAAGCGTGATCTCCATCTAGAAAAATCAATTGATGTGATCACTGCTCCTCATCAAGACCCAAATTTAACGATCCATGTTTCTGAAAAAGAAGGAGCCAAAATAACGACTTACGTTCAAAGTGAATTTTTCTCTGTCTATAAGTATGAGATTAAAACAAGGGCGACATTTACTAAAGAGCAACCATTTTTATTGGTCAGTGTCTTGGAAGGAAAAGGAACCCTTGATGGCTATTCATTAGCTAAGGGAAATCATTTTATTTTGCCAGCAGACTACGGTGATTTTACGATCGAAGGAGAACTTAAATTAATAGTGGCTCACAGCTAGCGTAAGCTGGTAATGGTGAGATCATAATAGCTTGGATTGAAGGAGTGATTAAATATGTACTACGGTGCTATTGAAGCTGGAGGAACTAAGTTTGTTTGTGCCGTAAGCTTAGAAGATTTATCAATTGTGGAGCGAATTAGCATTTCAACTACGACGCCTGAAGCGACATTAAATCATGTTTTTGAATTTTTTGATCGGTATCCTTTAGCGGCTATGGGGATTGGATCCTTTGGTCCCATTGATGTAAATGTAGGGTCAAAAACTTATGGCTATGTGACTACAACTCCCAAATTAGCTTGGAAAAACTATGATTTTTTAGGAGCGATTAAGAAACGTTATAACGTTCCAGTTGGGTGGACAACGGATGTGAATGCGGCAGCTCTGGGAGAGCTAGAACAAGGAGCGGCTAGAGGTCTTGACAGCTGTTTATATTTAACAGTTGGAACTGGAATCGGCGGTGGTGCCGTTGTTAAAGGGAACTTGTTAGAAGGGTATGGCCATCCAGAAATGGGCCATTTATTGTTGCGACTTCACGAAGATGACCCTTTTGCGGGCTGGTGCCCTTATCACGGCAACTGTTTAGAAGGCTTAGCGGCTGGGCCAGCCATTGAAAAACGGTTTGGACAAAAGGCGTATGAGTTACCAGTTGATCACTTAGCTTGGAAATTGGAAGCTTATTATTTGGCTCAAGCTTTAATGAATTACATTTTAATTTTAAGTCCTGAAAAAATGGTGTTAGGTGGAGGCGTGATGAAGCAAACCCAGCTTTTTCCTCTGATTCGCCATGAATTAAAGCAGTTAATGAACCAATACGTGGCGATGCCTGATTTAGACACTTTTATTGTCGCACCTGCTCTTGGAGATAATGCTGGCATTACAGGTTGTTTGTTGCTAGCTAAGCGAGCTAATAAATAAAGCAAAAATAAAAAATACTTTCTTCTGAAGAAGTATTTTTTTTTAACGAAAACTGCATGAAGCAAAACATTTAGGTTGCTAATGATCTTCAAAAACTTCACTTTATTATGATGTACCTTTAATCATAACGGGGTTAAGTCTTTAATAGTATGGAAGCGGAGTATAAAGCTTTTAAGTTCAGCCGCTTCCCTAATGATATACCTTAAGAGACCTTTAACAGAAAATTTCAAGTAGAGCTGAGACTGGATACAAACCTAAACCTTTGTAAAGGTTAGCTGAGTTAGCTGGAAAGTTTTAAGTGCTCGCATAACTTAGTCGCTGTAAAGCTAGTGAGAATTGGATTTTGTTGGTTAATGTATCCTTATTCATCTCTCGATAAAAATTTTTTGCCCCTGGTTTATCCCTACAATGTAGGTGTTCGGAGTTTCATAAAAAAGTACGTTCTAAAAGAGCAAACTTAGAGCGAGTTAAAATTAGCTATTTACTTAATTACGATTCAATTTTTTTGGTACTCTTACGGATGCTGGTCGGATGTGTCAGAAGTAGTTTGATAGAGGCGCTTTAAACGAGCTACTAGCGTTACAACAATTTTTTTTTATAAATTGGTTTACATATATTAAAAAAAGCCAAGAGATCAGTTATAATGGAATAAAGACTTGTGACGATTTAATGAGCTTGTCCTAGTATTTGGAGGTGTTTTAATTGAAACCGAAATTAGGTGAACAAAAAGGGTTGAACAATACAGCTAGATGGATGCTTATTTTTATGTCAGTGGTGTTTTTAATTTTATTTGTTATCACGGGAGCCAGTTTTGCCAGTCTTGCCATAACAGGTCATAAGCAGGGGCATAATTTACATGAACGAGCGTTAGATCTCTATTTAACGGGTGGCATTGAGCAAGCTCGTAGAGGAAGTATTCTCGATCGTGATGGAGAGGTGTTAGCCTCGCAGTTAACATCCTTTACGATTTTTGCCAATCTTAATGAAGGACACGGTTCAGTTGTAGAAGATATTGAAGCGACGGCAAAGCAGTTAAGTACGGTTTTAAATTTATCTGAAGCGGAAATTGTCAATTTTTTAACAACAGATCGAGATCAAGTTGAATTTGGCAGTGCAGGGCGCCAGTTAACCTTTATTGAAAAAGAAGCGATCGATGCTATGGAGCTAGGTGGTATTTATTTTACCGAACATCCACGTCGCTTTTATCCCAACGGTATGTTTGCAGCACATACCATTGGCTTTACTCGTTTAGAAGAAGAAAATAGGGTCGAAAGCTTAACGGGTCAAATGGGAATTGAGCTGTATTTTGATGAGATTTTGCGAGGAACAAATGGAAGAATTCAATATTTACGAGATCGCAAAGGGTATTTACAGCCGGAACAAGAAGTATTTAACCTTCAGGAACCTGTGGCTGGCCAAGATGTTTATCTAACTTTAGATGCCACCATTCAAATCTTTTTAGAAAATGCCTTGGAAGCTGGATGGAAAGAAGCTAATCCTGAAAGCTTAGTAGCCGTTGTGGCTGATCCTAAAACAGGGGAGATACTAGCGATGGGTAGTCGCTCTAGCTTTGATCCCAATGTGCGGGATATTGATAATTTTCATAACGCGGTTATTTCCGAACCTTTTGAGCCAGGATCAACGATGAAAGTTTATACATATGCAGCTGCCATCAATGAAGGACGGTACCAAGGCGAGCAGTTGTTTCAATCGGGTTCTAGAACGTTAAGCAACGGTATTACCATTGGTGATTTCAGTCGATCGTGGGGAACTATGACTCATAATCAAGGATTTTATCGTTCTTCCAATACGGCCGTGGTGGATATGTTGCAAAATTGGTTGGAGCCCAGCCAATTAATAGAGTACTTTGAAGCCTTTGGTTTTGGAAGTCCCGTTGGGATGCCGCTTTCTGGAGAAAGTGGAGGAACACTGCCTATTAATACGGAGCTAACACAACAAATTACCTCTGGTTACGGTCAAGGTTTATTAACGACTCCGATCCAACATATTCAAGCGATGACAGCAATTTTAAATGAAGGGACTTTAATTAGACCGCAACTTATCTCGCGGATTTATGACCCTAATACCGATGAAGTGACCCATGAATTTGAAGTAGAAGAGATCGGTCAGCCCATTACGCCAGAAACGGCTCGCCAAGTAAAAAATTTAATGATTGGTGTGATTGAAGATGAAATGGGGTCAGGTCGGAACCGATATAAACTTGAGGGGGTTTCCAGTGGTGGAAAAACGGGAACAGCCCAGATTGCCGATGGAGCAAGAGGTTACGTTCCCAATGAACACATCTATAATTATGTCGGATTTGCTCCTGCAGAAGACCCGCAGTTATTAGTGTATATATCCATGACCAGACCGGAAGATGATACTAGAGGTCATCAGTATGTATCCGATGTCTATCAATTTCTTATGACCCAATCCCTTAATTACTTGGGAACGGAATGGGTATCCATGCCAAGTGTTGAAGAACCGGAAATGAAACAAGTCGCTTCTGTGGTTAATCAACAGGTGGATTCTGCGACGACTCAACTTGAAGATGCTGGATTTGAAGTGGTCGTCATCGGAAATAAGAGTCAAATCTTTGCGCAGTTACCAGGTGAAAATGTTTTAAGTACGGTTGGACGAAAAGTTTTTATTCAGACCGATATAGTAGATCGTTTACCAGATTTCACCGGATGGAGCCGATCGGAAATCAATCAGTATCGAACGTTACTCGGCATAAATATTGAATTTTCTGGTGAAGGAGCAGCCGTCGATCAATCATTGGAACCAGGAACTGAAGTGGGTGCAGGCGATACTATCTCTGTGACCTTAGAACGAGATTCTTAGAGTTTGAAGCAGTACAGGAGTTAATAGCTTACATTAAGCTATTAGCTCCTTTTTTCAAAAGTCATGTTATAAAAACAAGAAATTTACATTAAATTCCTTGCCAGGAAGCGCTAATCATGTTATTCTATATTTGAAATCGAATTTTATCGTAATAAGTCAAAAGATGAAATCGATTTCTGAAATTTGGAAGGAGGAATTTGTTTTATAAAAAATAAACCTAATCATTACCAGTTTATAGGTAGTTAGTTTGGTAGTCAAACTACATGTTAGTGAAATCGATTTCTAAAAAAAGGTTTTAATTCGTAATGGCTAATTCTATAAGCTAAAATTAACAAACGATATGTAAGCGCAAACACCTCGTGAAATATTTAACAAAAAAAGGAGTGTAAACATGATTGAAGGATTTATTGTTAAAGTTCCCATTAAATGGGCTATGGTAGGTGGAGAGAAAGGGAGTCAAATCGGTTATATTCATCGCTCGGCTGCTTTAAGAGATGACCATTTCAAGCTAGTTGCCGGTGCCTTTGATTTAGATTTAACAAAAGCGTTAGCCTTAGCCAAAACCCTTCATGTCGCCGAAGATCGTTGTTATCCTAACTATCAAACGATGTATGAACAAGAACAAAAACGCGCTGATGGTATCCAAGCTGTTACTATTGCCACCCCCAATGGCACCCATTACCAAATCTGTAAAGCGATATTAGCAGCTAATTTACATATTTTTTGTGAAAAACCACTCTGCTTCTCGTTAGCGGAAGCTACCGAGCTCTTGACGCTTGCTCGAGTAAAACAGCGGATCTTTGCCATGGCGTACGGTTACTCAGGTCATCAAATGATTGAGCAAGCCAGAGCTATGATTGCAGCTGGTGAATTAGGTGAGATAAGGATGCTAAAAATGGAATTTGCACATGGCTTTCATTCAAAAGCAATCGAGGATACTAATCCGAGTATTAAATGGAGGGTGACACCGGAAATAGTAGGACCCTCTTATGTATTAGGAGATTTAGCTACCTATACCTTATTTCTTTCGCAAATGATGGCTCCTCAATTAAAAATTAAAAAACTGCTCTGTAAGCGCAAAAGCTTTGTGAAAAGTCGAGCGCCCTTGGAAGACAGTGCTCATGTGTTAATGGAGTATGAAACAGGTGCCATTGGCTCGTTGTGGGCCAGCTGTGTTAATGCTGGATCGATGCACGGACAAATAATTCGCGTTATTGGCTCTAAAGCTAGCCTTGAATGGTGGGATGAAAGGCCTAATCAATTGCGTTATGAAATCCAAGGTAAACCGGTGCAAAATATTGGAACGAGGGATGCCTTATTTAGATCCGCAAGCTCGAATGGAAGATCGAATTGGGGCTGGCCATGCTGAAGGACTCTTTGAATCGTGGTCGAATTTATATAGTCGCTTTGCCCAAGCCATTGAAAAAGCCAGCTTAGGGGAAGGTTTAGAAAATGTTTGGTACCCTAGTGTCGAACATGGAGCGGAAGGAATTCGATGGATTGAAAATTGTCTTAAATCCGCTGCTAACAGTGTTTGGATTGATTATAACTAAAAAAAGGAGGCAGTACTCACGCCAAGTAAAAAATTTGTAATGTTATTAGGAGTATTCATGCTTATTAGTATTTTTATCAGCTGTGAAGCGACCGATGACCTAGGGGGCAATAAGACTGAGAATCACAATGGTGAGGCTAAGTATACCATTGGTGTTGCCAGCAATAATTTTAATGATAAATGGCAAACTTATATGCTAGATGCTATTCGTGAACAATCAAGAAATTATCCAGAGTATGAATTTATTTTCTCCGATGGTGAGGAAGATTCTGCTAAACAAATTGGTCAAGTAGAAGATTTTATTAGCATGGGAGTCGATGGCATTATTTTAGTGGCTGTTAACACCGATGCGGCAGCTCCTATGACCAATGCGGCTAAAAAAGCCGATATTCCTTTAGTCACGGTAAATCGATTACTGGCTAACCAAGAGGAGGCAACGGCTTATGTGGGTTCTGAATCTATAAAAGGTGGTATCGTGCAAGCTGAAATAATTTACGAAATGATGAATGGAACAGGAAATGTCGCTATTTTAATGGGACCAGCAGGAAATGAATCAGCTGTTGAGCGAACAGCAGGTTATTATCAAGTAGCGGAAGATTATCCGGATATTCATTTAGTGGCTGAGGAGTATGGGAATTGGAATCGTGAAGAAGCCATGCAAATTGTGGAAAATTGGTTACAAGGAGGCTTAGAGTTTGATGCTATCTTATCTAATAATGATGAAATGGCCATCGGAGCAATTTTAGCTCTCGAAGGTCAAGGGGTGCGTAATGATTATCTGGTAGCCGGTCTCGACGCCACCTTAGATGCTTTAGAATTTATGAAAGAAGATCGTTTAGATGCAACTGTTTTCCAAAGTGCTGAAGGGCAAGGAAAGGCGGCCGTTGATACGATTATTAAAGCCATTTTGAGCACGTTAGAAGATGGAGAAATTTGAATTTATTATGAGCTTGTTACCATCGAAAAAGTAGATGAATTCATTGCCAAATGGGAATAACCAGCTTTAAGCTCAAGTTTTAAAGTGTTATCAATAATGAAAGGGTTGATCCTTTATGCGAGAAGAATACATCCTTAAAATGGAAAATATTACAAAGGTTTTTCCAGGAGTTAAAGCTTTAGATCAAGTTCATTTACGAGTTAAAAAACAGACAGTGCATGCCGTTATGGGAGAAAATGGAGCGGGGAAATCCACTCTGATGAAAATTCTTTTAGGTATTTATCAAGCTGACAGCGGGTCTGTTTGGTTTAATGGAAAAGTCCAAAACTTTAAAGGTGTTCAAGACGCTTTAAATCATTCTTTAGCTATGATTCATCAAGAGCTAAGTAATGTCAAACAGTTAACGGTAGCCCAAAATATCTTTCTTGGAAAAGAGCCTACTCATCGAGGAACCGGCTTAGTCGATACTAAAACTATGATGAAAGAAACGAAACAGTTAATGGCATCTTTAAATATTGAAATAGATCCCAGTGCTAAAATGGAAGATTTAAGCGTTTCGATGCAACAACTATGTGAAATTGCCAAAGCGATTTCTTATCATGCAGTATTAATTGTCATGGATGAACCGACCTCTGCCATTACGTCTTCGGAAGTCAAGCAGCTCTTTAAAATTATTAAAAACCTTATCGAGCGAGGCATTACCATTATATATATTACTCATAAAATGGACGAAGTCTTTAAAATTTGTGATGAAATATCGGTTTATTGTGATGGAAAATATGTTGGGACTAAAGCGGCTAAAGATATAACCAGTGATCAATTAATTGAAATGATGGTGGGACGAACTCTCACGCAAATGTTTCCCAAAGAGCAAGTTGAAATAGGTGAACCTCTTTTGAAGGTGGAAGGATTCAGTAAAAAAGGAGTATTTGAAAATATTAATTTTGAGCTAAAACGAGGTGAGATTTTAGGTGTTGCAGGACTCATTGGCTCTGGTCGATCGGAAGTAATGGAAACCATTTTCGGATTCAGCGCAAGACCACAGGAAAAATCTATCTTCGTGGCAAGGAGTTACAGATTAATTCGCCAAAAGAAGCCATTAAAAATAAGCTGGCGCTGTTGACTGAAGACCGGAAATATAACGGTTGCTTCTTACCTTTAAGCGTTTCACTTAACATTATCATTGCTTCATTAAATCAAATATGTAAAGGCTTTTTTATAGATAAAAAGCAAGTTTTAAAAAAAGCGCAGGAAATGGAGCAGGCAATGGCCATTAAAACTCCCAATTTAGAGCAGTTAATCGTCAACCTTTCCGGTGGTAATCAACAAAAAGCTTTAATTGGTAGATGGCTCTTAACTGAACCTGAAGTCTTTATCATTGATGAGCCTACAAGAGGAATTGATGTGGGAGCTAAGAGCGAGATTCATAAGTTAATGACCAACTTAGCCAAGCAAGGCAAAGGAATTATTATGATTAGCTCTGAATTACCTGAGATCTGGGGCATGAGCGATCGCATCATGGTCATGAGAGAAGGAAAATTGACGGGAATACTGGACGCGAAAGAGGCTAGTCCAGAAAAGATATTAGCTTATGCCACCCAGCAGGTCTCTAACATAAAAACAAAAGAGGTGAGTTAAAAACATGGAGACGATGAAAAAGGAACAACTGGCTAAGTTTTTTGAAAAGTATGCTATTTATGTTATTTTATTGGCCATGATTGTGGTCATGTCAATCTTAAGGCCCGAAAGTTTTTTAAGTGTCAATAATTTTACAAATATTATGAGACAGATGTCAGTCATTGGCGTTATGTCATTAGGTGTGACGTTCTGTATTATTACAGCGGGAACTGACCTTTCAGGGGGTTCAGTGGTGGCTGTTTCTTCCATTGTGGCTGCCATTTTTGCTTCGACTGAGGACCAAGGAGGAGTTATGATTCTCGTTGCGATCTTAGCTGCTATTTTAGCTGGAGCCATCGCTGGACTGCTCAACGGGTTGGTGATTGCTTACGGTAAGGTTCCCCCCTTTATTGCGACTCTGGGAATGATGTCTATCGCCCGTGGGATTGCGATGATACTGTCTGGTGGAGGGCCTATAGGGAGTTTTACCGAACCTTTTAATGAAATCGGCAGTGGCATGATTGGCGGTTTTTTACCTTATCCAGTTATTATCTTTGCGATCTGCAGCTTTTTGGCTTATACTTTGCTTCATAAATCTAAATTTGGCACTTATGTGTATGCCATTGGGGGCAATGAAAATGCCGCATTAGTATCAGGACTTAGCGTTAATAAAGTGAAGACGGCCGTTTATGTGTTAGCGGGCATCTTTTATGGAGTCGCAGCAATCGTTCTGACTTCACGCCAACAAGCGGGAATTCCCAGCGTGGGTATTGGCTACGATATGGAGGCTATTACTTGCGCTATTATTGGTGGGTCTAGTTTCTCAGGTGGAATTGGAACTATTGGGGGCAACATTGTGGGAGCTATACGATGTTACAAGTGGACCCCAACTGGCAAACCGTTGTGAAGGGGGTTGTAATCGTGGCCGCTGTTTTATTTGATATGCGCAAAAGTCGTGGTAAATAGCCACTTCAAACAATAACTGTGATAAAAATGAATCATAAACAGGGGTTTTATAAGCCGTCCAGTTAAAAAAGGCTCTAAATATTAATTTATAAAGGAGATTAGCTATTATGACAGAAATCATCAACAATTTTATTGGGGGATACTTTATTAAGTCACCCTCATTGAAGACGGAGAACGTCTATAATCCAGCAACGAAAGAAGTTATAGCTCAAGTTCCCTTGTCCAGGCAAGCAGACGTGGAACAAGCCGTTAAAGTGGCTCGCACTGCTTTTATGAGCTGGCGCCAAGTCTCTGTTCCTCGTCGAGGGCGAATTTTATTTAAATATCAACAGTTACTCGTCGAAAATTGGGAATCATTAGCGCAATTAATTACGAAAGAACACGGGAAAAGCTATCACGAAGCTTACGGTGAAGTGCAAAGAGGAATTGAATGTGTGGAGTTTGCAGCAGGTGTACCTACTTTAATGATGGGACGTCAACTTCCCGATATAGCTACCCATGTGGAGTCAGGCATGTATCGCTATCCTATAGGTGTGGTGGGTGGCATCACCCCTTTTAATTTTCCCATGATGGTTCCTTGTTGGATGTTTCCATTGGCTATTGCTTGTGGGAATACCTTTATTTTAAAGCCTTCTGAAAAAACCCCCTTATTAGCTAATCGCTTAGGAGCGTTAATGAAAGAAGCAGGACTTCCTGATGGTGTTTTAAATATTGTCCACGGAGCTCATGAAGTGGTCAACGGCTTATTAGAACACCCTGATGTAGCAGCCATTTCTTTTGTAGGTTCAAAACCAGTAGCAGAATATGTGTATCGCACGGGAACTCTTCACGGTAAACGAGTTCAAGCGTTAGCAGGAGCTAAAAACCATTCTATTATTATGCCTGATGCTGACTTAGATTTAACGGTTAAACAAGTGATAGCAGCTGCTTTTGGATCAGCAGGAGAGCGGTGCATGGCAGCGGCAGTTGCGGTATTAGTCGATGAGATTGCCGAAGACTTTATCGAGAAATTATTGCAAGAAGTAAAAGAGCTTAAGATGGGCAATGGCTTGGACGATGATGTCTTTTTAGGTCCTGTCATTAGCGAAGCTCATAAACAAAAGACTGAAACCTATATTGAGTTAGGTAAAAAAGAAGGTGCAGTTTTATTATGTGACGGTAGACAAACAGGAGCCGAAACGCCCCAAGGCTATTTCATAGGCCCGACCATCTTTGATCACATTACTTCAGAAATGACGTTGTGGAAAGAAGAGTTGTTTGCACCTGTCCTCGTCTTGGCACGAGTTAAAACGCTAGAGGAAGCCATTGCGTTAGCTAATCAGTCCAACTATGCAAATGGCGCTTGTTTATATACAAAAAATGCCGCTTCTGTGCGACAGTTTAGAGAAGAGATCGATGCCGGAATGTTAGGGATTAACCTGGGGGTTCCAGCACCCATGGCCTTTTTCCCATTTTCCGGTTGGAAAGATTCTTTCTTCGGCGATTTACATGCTAATGGGACGGATGGTGTGGAGTTTTATACTCGTAAAAAAATGGTCACCTCTCGGTATTAAGGTCCTGTCTTTGAATAATTTAACTTGATTTTCTAGTACAAGAATCTCACATTCGGTAGGTGGGGGTTAAGATAGTTAAAAAAGGTTAGGGCTATCACGTACTTTTGTAGATAGAGACATACGTGAGAAAAGGGATGGAGGAGCATTCCAAACTAGTACAATTAGCTTTTCAAAAAATTGACACTAAATCAATAAATTAAAAATACTGTTGGAAACTTTTTACCAGCAGTATTTTTAGCTTTGATTTTTATCCATAGAAAAAAATAAGATAAATAAATCTTAAAGTGAAAGGATTTCATCAATCCATCTAGCACTATATAGTTTCCAACTCCCCATGTCAATGGTCATAATTAAATAATGGCATTCTTGCTTTTCATTGAATTCGTAGCATGGAATGAGTTCACCACCGTGCTTATAGACAAATCAAATTTACTTAAATTTTCCAACCCATATCCTCGACCATGTTTGCTTTTTGTAGAGTATTTTTTTCAATCATTATTTGAATATCGTCGTTTGCTTTTTTCATATTCATTAGCGACAGAAATAATTAAAGGGTCTTCATCAACATGTATCTTTATTAAAATAGGTTTTTGAGTTCTCGTCCTCAATGGCGTGGTCCACGAATATCTCTAGCATATAGCCAATAGCTAAAGCTCCTGCCTTATGGTTAGATTCAGAGTAATTAATGTCTGTTACGATAGTCGGCTCTATTATCGCATTTATTTTTTTGGTTTATCAATGGTAAAATATTTTCGTTATATCCTTCCATCTCGATCTCATCTGTCTGCATATTTAAACCAAGAATTTCAACCGCAGCATCAATTTCTGCTTTTAACGATTTATCTGGGCTAATATGTGCTAAAATTTGTCATACAGTTAATATATTTTTGACATCGTCAACTTGAGACGGCATTTCGTTTGTATAAAAGGAAAGCTTTTTTCTTCTAGATAAAGACTGATCCAGGTCATGGTTACTAAAATTAGGAAGTATAGAAAGTATCGTTTAGTATATTCAAAATCACTATAAAACAAAGTAATAATAACAATACAGGCCAAATGAATAACGGAT
>Ga0153980_1000266_pt1 | contig 24959 bp, 20 predicted proteins | sample TSGA064MetaG_FD_104722 | JGI IMG/M metagenome (GOLD analysis project Ga0153980, IMG submission 104722) | Attine ant fungus gardens microbial communities from Georgia, USA - TSGA064 MetaG | ecosystem: Host-associated > Fungi > Mycelium > Unclassified | place: USA: Georgia, Magnolia Springs State... | reverse complement strand
GTTGGTGCTTCATTATCAATAACCGGTGCTCCCCAAATCAGGTTAGCATACGAAGGATTATCAATAAATGGGTTTCTGTTTCCCTGGTAAGCAAAAGAAGCATTATTTCTGCGAATTTCAGCAGGAGAAACAGGATCTAAAGTATTCCATTCCAGCAACTGGTTCAGTTCCCAAGGCTGCAGCCCCGGAAAAGCAGTTGAGCCAAGCATATTTCCTGAGCTAAATCCTGAAAGGTTAGATTGATATCTCGTTACAAAATAGAAAATCATTCTGGCAACATCTCCTTTAAAACCATCGTTGGGTTCAAATACAATTCCTGAATATCCGGGTGATGCAGAAGGTCCTAATTTAGAACTGTTTAAAGAGGTGAAAGTGGGTACTGATACCTTTCCAAATGGATAATTAGATCTCATTCCATTTACTTTTCCGTCTGTTGCACGGATAAAGTTGATGTCGGATTTCATAGGTAAGGCTTCATTGAAAAGACTTTGGGGAACGATATGTTCTCTGTTGTAGCAGCCTCCTTCACCTGAATATTGACCGCATTGGTTGGTTCCAAGGGTGAAATTGTAAGGATCCGGACCATTAGGTTTCTCAGAGTAGATATCTAAGATAGTCCCGTCGTTTTCATAGTCATAATCTCTGTCCGTTGTTGCGTATCCAGTCCAAAGGTTGTCGTAGGTTTTAGCCTGATGCCCGTTGGTGATGATTGCGCTTAGCTCGGTTTTAAGGGCAGGACCCGTTAAACCAGCTGCGGTACTGTAGTAATTGGCCGGAGCCTGTGCTGATGCATTAAAAATTGCAACATTCAGCAAAATAAAGGATAAAATTCGTTTCATTTCCATAAATTGGGCCGTAAAGGTACAAAAAAATGAAAATGATGTGTATTAATTTTTGGTAATGTAGTCTTTGCTGATTTTGGAAAAGAACCATGAAATAGCGACTCCAAACAGAGATGCTGTACAGGCTACGATCAGGTAATTCTGACCTACTATTTTCACAGGGAAAGGCAGTACATCATTGGCTCTGAAGAATTCTGTGTATAGCTGGAAATAGCATAATGCCGTTCCCAGAATTAATCCTGTAATGACTCCTGAAATAACAATCAGGATACCGGTATAAAAATAGATTTTTCTCAGATGACTTAAAGGAAGTCCCAGCGAGATTAAAGATTTTGCCTGTTCTTTTTTGTCGAGCTGTAAAATAATGATAGCTCCTGCCAGGTTAAAAGTCGTAATAAAGATCACCAGTGCGAAAATCAGGTAGATAAACATTTTCTCGGTGTTGATCATCTTCCAGAAAGCTGCATTTTCTTCTTCTTTCGTTTTAATCTGAATTGTTTTTCCAAGAGAAGAAAGAAGGTTTTGCTTGACCATATCAGCATTTTCCGGATTTTTTAATTTAATAACAATCTGGTAAGCTGATTTTTTGGGAAGGCTAAGCAGTTCTTCTGCCAGTTCAATAGGAGAAATAATATAATTGTCCAGTTGATCTTTCCCAGGGAAAACTCCGGTTACAAGAATGTCTCTTTTATTATAAATGTCTTCTTCTTTATTAATGATTCCCGTGCCGGGCTTAGGCATGAAAATAGTGGCGTAATGATTGGATGAATCAATAGGAATGGACAATCTGTTATCCAGATTATTTTCCATTAATACTTCATTGGAATATTTAAAGCTTGGATACACTCCAAAGAATACATCCTTATTGATGGGGTTTACTTTCGTATATGCAGAATCAACACCTCTTAAATAAGCAATATCTCCTTTTCCGTTAAAGTTAATGTACACTTTTTCTTCAATCACCCGGGAAAAGCTGAGAATTTCCTTATTAGCTTTTAAGACTTCAGTAACTTTACTGAGATCTTTGATTGTTTTCCCAGTCGCATTTTTAAGGGTAAGATCTGCATGAAGATTGGAAATCAGATCTTTATTCAGGTTTTCAAGTCCTGAAAAAACTGAAATGATGACGAACATTGCAGCGACAGCTACCGTCATGGCTCCTACTGCCAGCCACGTAATGAACGTGACAGCAGTACTGCCTTTTTTTGCTAAAAGGTATCGGGATGCTATGTAAAATGCAATATTCTTCAAGATCTTATAAAACCGGATTGTCGCCTTCGCCTCTTAATTCTTTTTCTAATTTTTCCACATCATCCAGAGCAGTATCCAGATAGAAATTAATTTGAGGGATGATACGAACCTGTTTTCCCATTTTCTGACCGATGAAATTTCTGTATTGTGCTTTGTTTTCCTCAATTTCTTTCATTACTGCGGAACGGAATTCCTGTGGGAAAATGCTTAAATAAATTTTAGCAATTCCTAAATCCGGAGTTACTTTTACATCCGAAACGGATACCAATATACTCTGCTTGCTTTCTGAAGCTTGTTTTCGGAAAAGCTCTGCGAAGTCTTCCTGAATAATCTGTGCTACTTTTCTTTGTCTGTTACTTTCCATAATTTCTGCAAATTTAGTACTTTTGTTTGAATTGATACTTTGAAATGTGGCTCCGGTATCAAATTTACGATTAATTATATGTATTATTATTTATGAAGCTAGAACATATCGGTATTGCCGTACAATCTTTAGGAATTTCTGATGAACTGTTTACTAAACTCCTGGGAAAAGAATCTTACAAGAAAGAAACCGTGGAAAGGGAAGGCGTGGTAACCTCTTTTTATGAAACAGGCGAGAGTAAAATTGAGCTGCTGGAGGCTAGCAATCCTGAAAGTCCGATCTCAAAATTTATCGGGAAAAAGGGTGAAGGTATCCATCATCTGGCTTTTGGCGTAGAGAATATCCTTGAGGAGGTGCAAAGATTGAAAAAAGAAGGGTTTCAGTTTATTTCTGAAGAACCGAAAGAAGGTGCTGATAACAAATTAGTTGTATTCCTTCATCCTAAATCTACCAATGGGGTACTGGTAGAACTTTGTCAAGAAAAGCAATAAAAAGTTTTGTAGTGAAAGAAATTTTACTATTTTTGCAAACACAAAATTTAACCAATTTTTGAGGTCCTATAGCTCAGTTGGTTAGAGCACCTGACTCATAATCAGGTGGTCCCTGGTTCGAGCCCAGGTGGGACCACGTAGACTGAAAACAGTTAAAAATAACTAAACACAGTTAAACAGTAAATCCTTGTATTCGTAAGTAATACAAGGATTTTTTTGTATATTTACTTTCAAGATTGTTCAATTATATTCATGAAATAGTGTCCTCTTTAGTGTCCCCCATACAAATTAAAGTGTCCCCTAAACGTAAATACTATGAAAATTAACTTTTATCTAAAAGAACCGAATTCAATAAAAGATTCATTAGTTCTGGTTACAATCAGCCTAAATGGAAAAAGACCGAAATTTTCCACAACTTTAAAAATCACTCCTAAATACTGGAATAAAAACAACCAGAGAATTAAAACAAATGCCCCGAATGCATTAAATTTTAATAAAATGCTGAATACAATCCAAGCTAAGATACTGGATTTGTACACAAGAAATTTTTTAGAAAATGATAAATCTATAACAACTAAATTTTTTGATGAGGTTAGCACTTATCTAAATGGAAAATTTGAAAACTCTGAAACTGATTTGACAGTTGATAAAGCATTTGAGAAGTTTTTAGAAATACAAAAGTCTAAACTTAAAGAAGGTACACTTAAAGCATATACAACACTTAGAAATCATTTAAAATCCTATTCGGTTACTATTAGTAAAAAAGACCTATTATTTGATGATTTAGATATTAAGTTTTTTGATGGTTTTATGAATTATTTACAAATGACTTGTAAGCAAAAAACTAATACAAGGTCAAAGCAAATTAAAAATATTAAAGCTTTTCTAAAATTTATGTTTAATAGGAATTACCATACCAATAAAATTTTTGAAACATTGGAGAGAGAACATGAAAAAGGACAATTTGTAGATTTTATTGAGTTTGATTTTGAAAAAGTATTTAACCTTGACCTTAGTAATAACAATCATTTAGATATTACTCGTAGACTATTTTGTATTAGTTGCCTTACGGGGTTAAGGCATTCGGATGTTTTAAACATAAACTATAAGAACATAAAAGAGGGTAAATACCATTTTAAAAATACAAAAAAGAATAGACCTGATATAATTGCAATGTCAAGTAAAGCAGTTTCCTACATAAAGGAATTTAATGACCTTTATGGTGTTGGTAAGGGGTATACAAACCAGACAAGCAATAAACACCTAACGAAAATCCTTATTAAAGCTGAGGTAAGTAGTGAATTTCTTATTAACGAAAAAGATTATAAGGGAGAGATAATTTCAGTTACAAAGCCATTGTATGATTGGATTACCTTTCATTATGGCAGAAGATACTTTATAATTGGATGCCTTAACAAAGGTCTGCAACCTCTTGAAATTATGCAAATAACGGGGCATGAGGATTTTGGTGTTTTTCAAAATTATGTAAAGTTTGCTGATAATGATTCGGTTGAAAAATTGAATAAAGCTTGGGATTGATTCTAAAACAACCTTTACTAAACCTTTCTTAGATTTAAGAAAAGGCTTTTTTTGTTGGTTAAAATAAATCTTAAAAATTTTAAAGCTCTATTTGTCTATTAGAGGCAGGTATTAAAAGCTTCAAATTTTCGGGGGAGTATACCAAAATCAAAAATCTGAGGTGGGGTTGTTTTCTATATAGGTACTGGCACGATACATAAAAAGAAGTTTTCACATTCTGGATAAAACCAGAGTTCTTAACATATAATTTTCATAATAACTTAATTGATTTAGTAACACGACAAGTTTTGTCGTTTCCCTATCCTACATTTGGCTAAATTAATACCATAAATGTTTAACACTGTCTGTAATTTTCACAAGTCATTGAAATTTTGTAAAATTGCAAACCCTTAATAAGCACAAGAAAAAGAGTATTTATGATGAAAAAATTACAAGTCTTGAGCTTGTTGTCTCTAAGTTTATATGGGTTTGGGCAAATTCCTAACTTCCCCACTTCCCAAGCTCCCAATCCAACTAGTCTGGGTAACTTTTCCAATCCAAACTATGGAAGCTCAGCAAGGTCAAATGTTCCCTCTGTTCCTCATGGAGGCTTACACAGTCAAAGAAGCTCACAGATAGAACAACGGAACATGTCAATAGTTCAGGAGGATTTTAAAAGAGTTGCTCATGAACAGGAGCTTACAACTAAACAGCAGGAATATACAAGATTGCAAGCCTTAGAGGATTCTTATTACAACTTGCCCTCTTTATCAGGAAAAGCAGGAACACAGTCTTATTATGATGCTTACAATCAATTAGCCTCACTTAATACTGACAACTACACAGTAAGTCAAGCCAATTTCATTGTGGAAAATGCTTACTACGGGGGCAAACAAAATTTTAATCAATTTAAATATGGAATTCAGAAAACTGCAAAGCAACTCTTACAGAAAATGAAGGAGAGGAAAGAGGATACAGAAAGCAACACAGATAAAAACCTGATGATATTTGAATACTTCTCTAAAGACATGAAGTTGGGAGGAGTTCAACATAAAGCCTATAAATATGATTTTGAGGATTATATGGGGCAAAAAGACCATTCCAAAATGTTTGTCTCCAAACTTTTGAAAACAAGCTCAGGACAATGCCATTCCATGCCTTTACTGTATCTTATGCTGGCAGAAGAGATGAATACAGAAGCCTCTTTAGCTTATGCCCCTAATCATACTTACATCAAGTTTTTAGATGAAGAGGGAGAATGGCAAAATGCAGAGCTTACCAATGGAATTTTTACTGCTAATTCTTTAATTCTGGAATCAGGCTATATAAAATCAGAAGCTTTACAGAATGATATTTACATGAAAAGCGTGAGTAAAAAAGAATTGTTGGCACAGTTCTATGCAGATTTAGCCAATGGATATGCTCATAAGTACGGTATGGATGAGTTTGTGGGAAAAACTTTGGATAGGGCACTGGAATACTCACCAAATAACATTTATGCCAATCAGCTCAAATCCATGTATCAACAGGCAAGATTGACTTATGTAGCTAACCAATTGGGAATTAAAGACCTTGAAAATCCAGAAGAACTCCAAAACATTAGATTTTATCCCAAAGCACTGGCTTTACTACAGGAGACCAAAGCTCAGTTTAACAATATTGATAACTTAGGATTTGTGATGATGCCTGAAGGAGCTTACGAGCAGTGGTTGGGTAATATGAAAGGTGAAGCCAACAGACAGAAAAGTGAGGCTCTTGCTGAAAGAATGAGACAGGTTAATGCTGAAAAGCAAAAGCAGAAACAACAGGAAGCCCAGAAGCAAAAGAAAAAAGAATCTGACCAGTCTAAGGAGAAAGCCCAGTATTTCCCAATAGACCCAAAACATTTATAATGAAAAGACATTTACCATATAGAACTTTATTCCTATCTCTACTATTTTTATGGCTGAGTGCTGGAACAGCTAAGGCACAAAACAATCAATTTTATAATGAAGCCTACCAGACTATTGATAACATGCTGAATGATAAACAGCAATACAGCTTCAAAGAGGCTGTTTTTAGTGTGGAAAATGCTTACTATCAGGGTAAGTTAGATACGGACAAATTAAATACAGAAATAGCCTTTTTAAAGGGCTTTGCCAATGCTATTGTTCACAGCAGAGATTTAAACTATAAACAGTCAGACAAGGATAAGGTAAGCAAGTATGCAGCAGTCTATTCCATTATGTGCCAGACCTTGCCTATTGCTATTAAAGATACAGTAATCCAATACAAACCTTTCAATTATGATTTTGAGGATGTGTTTGGTCATAAAGACATTACCAATTTATTTGTATCTAAACTTCTGGCTACAAAAAAAGGAAACTGTAATTCTATGCCTTACCTCTATAAGATTTTAGCTGAGGAATTGGGAGTTGAAGCTAATCTGGCACTAGCACCGAACCATGTTTATATCAAACATCAAATTAAATCCGATGGATGGTATAATACAGAGCTTACAAGTGGGATATTTCCACAGGATTCGTGGCTAATGGCATCAGGTTATATCCATTTAGACGCCATCAAAAATGGGGTGTTTATGAAAGCCCTGAACAACAAAGAAAGTCTTGCTTTATGCTTATTTGATTTAGCACAGGCATACAACAGAAATTTTCCTGATAATGATGGTGAGTTTGTACTACAGACTGTAAATAGAGCATTGGAAGTTTATCCGAACCTTTCTAAAGCCCTTATCTTAAAAGCTGAAACTCACAAAGCACAGTTTGAAAAGTTGATGGATAAACAGAATTTGAGTTCTACTAATCCTGAAAATATAAAAAAGGCTCAACAAGACCCAAAAGCCAAGGAACTCATGGGGCTAATGACTAAAGAGTATACCCACATTTATGAGATTGGTTTCAGGCAAATGCCAGAGGAAATGTATCTGGATTGGTTAGTTTCTTTAAAAACAGAACGACAAAAATACGAGAATAAAAAATTATTAAATAACTTTACGAAATAACAAATGACCATGAAAAGAATTGTATTGACTGGCTTTGTACTTATAGCAGGATTTACACAGGCACAAGTAAAAAGTAAGCCCCAGACTAAACCAAAGGCAGAGAAACCATACATCAACCCAGTAAAACTTACTAAAGAGGAAAGAAACAGACCTTACATGGATGAGGTTTTGAAATCCAGAGACCCATTAACTCCAGAGGAAGCAGAAAGGAGAAGAAAGAACATTGAGGCTGGAAACCCATTTAAGAAATATGGTTATTATCCTAAAGTAGCTACTTTGAGTAAAGGAAAGTATTTAGAGTTCCATGACAAGGATTCTATTGTAAGTATAGGCTCTATAAGATTCAACAGAAAGACCAAAGAGATTGTTGAGTTCAGGGAAATAGATTTGAGTGACCCAGATGCACAACCGTATTTAGATACGGCGGGAAGATGGTTCTCTCCTGACCCATTGAGTGAAGAATATTCAAGCTGGTCACCTTATAACATGGTTCTGAATAACCCAATAAAGAACATTGACCCTGATGGAAGAGGTGTTCTTGACAACTTCCAGTTACTTCAAAACGGACAGGTTAAGCTTATAGAGAAGACTGATGATAAAACTGATACTTTATTTGCATCAGATAAGAAAGGTAACGTGGATAAAAGTAATAGTGTGACAGTTGAAAAAGGTATTGTAGGTCAGTTACAATACTATAGAGATGGAAATACATCAGATAGCTATCCAGCCTATCACCAAGCTATAAAAGAAAGTACGGAATCTACCCAAAATGATATGTCTAAGTTATTTGATTTCTCAGCCAAAAATTCTACAGTTGAATTTTCATTGACTGACTTTAAAATAAACGATAAAAAATTTATCTCTCTACAAACATACAACTCGGACGAAAGGTCACCAGGTATGAATCAAATTGGTGTTGCAGAAGGAAGTGAAATAAAACTGAAACATAATCATCCGAGCAAAGATACTTATGATAGCACTTTTACAGAAATAAACTCTATGGGCTTTAAAGAACAAAATGGAAGAACAAAAATTTCTGGGGATTATTATAACGTAAGGGGAAATGGTAGTGGCAAACCAATCAATTACAAATATCAAACTTATTTTCCAAAATCAGGAAATCTATATAATGTTACACCTACAGGAATTAAGCTTGCTAGGTAAATAAACAATAATTTAAGATTCAGAATAATGAAAATTACAATAATTTTTGCTTTTGTTTTTTTCTTGTTTACTTCATGTGAAGAGAAAAAAAACAATACGGATTTAAATGATAATTTATATAACGTTCTTATAGATTATCAGAAAAAAAATCCTTTTAAAGAGGTACCTGAAAATTCAATGTATGTTTATGAAGTTTATTTTTATCAGGATAGCACTCTATCTGTCTCACTTAGTCCGATTGGAGTTAATCTTGAAGAGAAGAATCCTTATGGCATTTATAAAGATGAAACTTTAAAAGCCACATACATTATTGATAAAAACAGAATTGGAAAAAATCTTGTAAAGAAATACATTCAAAGAGATTTGGATAAGTTTGTTTTAAAAGACTTTGTAATAAATGATGCAATGTATCCAGAATATATTTATAAAATCAAAGGTGAAAATCTAATATTTAAAGATTCTATAAGAGGGAATGTTCACAGGTAAATAGGACTAAATATAAACCTACTATTTGTTTTTAATAAAATACTGAAATTCAATTTTTTGATATGTGAAATATTGAATAAATTGTCTTACGAGGGTAAAATAGAATAACTTCTCTCAAAAAATGGGAGAAGTTATTGTTTTTTGAAATATGGTAAAATGCTTACACCTCGATTTTTGTTTATTTTTTAAACATTAAAAAGTGATGGAAAATAGGTGAAATTTCAATCTGCCTTTTGTAATGAGAAGTGTAATGAATATCAGTAACTTAAATAATGAAAAAGTCTATTGAGTCGTTACGAATATGCTAATGTCAAAGTTTCCTCTAAAAAAGAGGAAATTGTTTTTTCTGAAAATACCATAGACGTACTACGTCTGTTTCTTGTCTTATTTAAGAAATTACTTTTCCGTAATTGGACGTAAAGCTTTGCTACGAATTTTTATGAAAAGAGATTCCCAATCTTATTTGCTAAATTTTACTTAACACAAAGCCAATTACTAGCATGTATCTGTAAGATTGATGATGGAGAAAGCAAAAGAAAAAATTTTTAAAAGTATGGGCTTTTAAATTGGTTTTATATTTATGGAATCCCATAATATTATCAAATACAAAATTTTGTAACTTGTGAAGTTAAAATGCAATTAGTCGAAAATATCAGGCTGGATGCAAAAGTTACATTTTAAACTAATAATCTAAAGCTGATGAATGTATTAAGCCAATACATAACATTTTTAAAGGAATACAAAAAGTTACTTGAAAGAGGGGTAAAAGATATATTATCTTCAGGGAATTCAAGTAATTTTATATGGATAGATGATATTGAGAATTTTGTAAATGAAGGGGTTTGTAGTACTACTTTACTGGAAATTTTTTCTTCTCAATTTAAGAAGCAATTGTCAATATTTACTTTAGAAAAACAACTTAAACCTCTTATAATAATCCCAGATGAATTTGTTGATACCATTGAATTTGATGAAGCAAAAAATCAATTTAAAAGTATAGCTGGAACTGAAGAGGATTTGGAAGAATTTAGCAATTCTGAAGTAGGTAAGAAGCAAATAGAAAAATTAAAAAAATTTCGAAAAAATAAAGATTTATATTCTAAATTATATAGAGCTTATAATGATATTAGAAACGATTCGAATTTAGAGATTGTTTTGAGTATTGGTTTGATACAGTATTCAAAATTTAATAATAATGGGAATTTATCGAAAACTAATCAGCATTTGTTTCACTTTCCTTTGTCTTTAAATTTGGATTCAAGTAATTCCATTAAAATTAGTTTTTCAGAAAAAGAAGAGCCTTATGCAGATTTCTTTTTTTTAAATAATACACCAAGCGAAAAGGAAATCTTATCTAATATAATTGATAGATTTGACCAAAAGATTTCAGAAAATGGATATGAGTATATTTTTAATGATGATTTAATAGAACTTCTCTCGAAATATCTTCAAAGAATATCTAGTAACTCTATTTTTATAGATTCTATCTTTAAACCTGAAAAAGATTTTTATAAAGAAGATTATTTTAGAATTACTTATTCACCAGCAATAAATATTAAATATAAAAAACCACGCTTTTTTGAAAAGCTGACTAACTCAATAATACAATTTAGTGATGATAATAATGTTGAAGCTAAGTTATTTAATTTATTAATAAGAAATCCAGAAGCTATAAATAATAATTCATATATTAAAGCTAATTATTTTATAGACGAATTATTTGAGAAAAATAAATCAAGTTTTAAGCATTTGAATGGAGCTGATGATTTTTCTGTATTTTTTCCCTTGCCTTTTAATAAGGAACAAAAACAGATATATGAAAATTACCTTAAAAATAGATTAACTGTAGTTACTGGACCTCCTGGTACAGGAAAATCACATACAATCGTTAATATATTATGTTCTTTATTGGCACAAGGTAAAAGAGTTTTGGTTACTGCACAGACAGATAAGGCTTTAGAATCTTTACTAGATAAAATACCAGAAACCTTTGATGACCTGATTTTTACTAAAATTCAATTAGAAACGAATCAAAATCGATTTTCTTTAGAGAAAAGCATAGGAAATATTTCTAAGATTTTGACAGATGATTTTTATTACGATACTGAATCAAAGTTAAGTGATTTAGATAATTTGAAGTCAGAATATGTAAAAATTAAATTTCAAATAATTCATGCATTAGAAAAAGAATATGAACAAATTACTATTAATGACTCTTTTAATAATCTAAGAGCTTTTCAAGTTATTGAAAAATTTGAAAGAAAAGACTTGAAAGAGTGGAGTTGGATAAAAGATGTATTATCTGATTCAGATTTAAAGGATTTTAGTTCTATTAAAGCTTCTATTGTTAAGTTGAGGAGCCTAGGAAAAACAGAAATTAAATATAGTGCTTTTACAGACATTAATATAACATCTATTTTAGAGCAATTAGAAAATTTTGATTTTAAAAACTATCTAACTATTAAAGGACAATATAAGCAAATTTTAAATTATCTAAATCTAACAGAAAGGAATAAAAGAGGTCTATTAAAAGTAAATCTTGATAAAATTATTGAGATAGGTAATGAATTTTCAAATACTGATATTGTAGTTAATAGTTTAAAAGATTTAGACAATGTTACAAACCAACTAAACAATAGTTATAACAATAATATTCTAAATTCTAATAAATCATTTTCTGATTTAGTAGCAAATGGTGCTAAATATCTATTGGATATTGAAACTTACCTTTCTTTTTCAGAACAAGAAAAAGTAGGTTTTTTTACTCGTTTAAAGGCAGGCTTTAAGATTGTTTCTTATCTGGAAGAATTCACTATTAATGGTAAGAAATGTAACACAAAAACAGAAATTAAATTATTAAAATCCTTAATAGAAAATTTACTTATTTTAAATTATAACTATACTATACTACAGAATAGTGGTTATACTTTAATTACTGGAGAAAACTCAAACCTATCTGAAAAGGTAAATATTTTGAATTTAACCTTACAAAAGGTTCAACGAAATAAAGATGTTATTTCTAAAATTGAGTTTAATTCTGACTTTATCACTTTTTCTGATTACACTAAAATAAATTTACTTGATATAAATGCTTTGTCAAGAAAAGCAATTTTATTTAAAGAAGAATTAGAAAATTTTAGAGATATTGAATCAGTATTTCAGCAAAAAGAAAAAATCTTAGAAGAAATAAGCTCAATAATTGAAAAGTCTAGCATAAGACAAGATTTTAATGAATTTTTGCCTGTAGATAATATAATTAACGAAGATGTATTTGAAAAGTTAAAAAATAAATTTTTGGAAATTGGGAATAAAATAAAAAGCGAGCAGGAATTTACTCGTTTGAATAATTTTGTTAAAACAAAACTTCCTAACACCTTTGATTTTTTAAATACTGTTGATGAAAATTATATAACTAAAGAGAATTTCGAATTTTTTTCTGCAAGTTATTTTTTAAAGGAAAATCAATATGTAGATTTTCAGAGATTTACAGAAGAGCTGTCACAAATAAATAATAAGATTTACACAGTTAAAAGTGAAATATTATTTGATTTGGCAAAAAAGAACTTTAAAGAAAAGTTCAGTGACAATGAAATTGATGCATTTATAAATCTTTTAGAGCAATACAGATATAATCAATCTCAAAGTGTAAGAAAAATTAAGAATCAGACACAATATCAAATTGTGACTCGAAATAATGGGATTGAGATTAGTAAAAAATTATCTTGTTGGGTAATGAAGTTCAATGATGTTTTAAATTCAATAGGAAATGAACCTGAAATTTTTGATTGTATCATTGTAGATGAGGCGAGTCAGTTGGATTTTAATAGTCTAATTCTAAGTTATTATGCAGAAAATATGATAATTGTTGGGGATGATAAACAGACTTCACCAACTAGTTTGACAGGAGCTGATAGTAATGATTTTGAAAGTATTAAAAATAAATATTTACAATTTTTAGGAATTAACGCAATTCAAATTAAAAGTGATAACAGTTTATTTACATTATCTAAAATGATTGCAGGAGCTTCAAATTTAATGCTAAGAGAGCATTTCAGATGTGTGCCAGAAATTATTGAATTTTCCAAGTTTCATTTTTATGATAATAATCTTCGCCCTTTAAAACAAATTAATTCAAATAGGCTTAATCCAAAAGAAAAAGTCTTTGTAGAAAATGCATTTTCGGAAGAAAAAGTAGTTAATAGAGAGATAGAAGAAATAAAAAAATTTTTAAAAATAATATTAAACAAAAAAGAATATTCCAATAAAACTATCGGAGTTGTCAGTCTTGGGTTGACTAAACATACTGAAAAGCTTAAAGATATAAAAGAAGAATTAGAAAATGAGTTTGGAAAGGAAAGAATAGATAAACATAAAATAATAATCGAGGACTCTCCTAAATTTCAAGGTGACGAAAGGGATGTAATGATTATATCGCTAGGTGTTGCGATTGATTATCAAAAGTTACAGGAAAACCAAAATGCGAAGCCAAGAGCAATCATAAGTGACCAAGACGAATTTAAAAAAATAAATGTAGCATTAAGTAGAGCAAAGGAGCAAATGATATTGTTTCACTCAGTTAAAGCTGAACATCTACAAGCATTGGATTTTAGAAATAAAATATTAAATTTTTTTTATGAAGAACCTAAACCATTTCCTGTACTGACAATTTCTACTGATAAAATTGAACGTTATAGGCATAATGTACCTAAACCTTTTGATAGCTGGTTTGAAAGAGATATTGCCAAACATCTTATAGATATTGGATTTAATAATATTTTACCACAATATAATGTAAAGGAGCCAGAAGTATTTTATAATCATAAATTAGGAAAAAATGTATATGTCAATTTTAAAATTGATTTAGTGGTAATTAATAATGGTAAGATGGTTGCCATTGAATGTGATGGAGACCCATTTCATTCATTACCTGAAGATGTAGCGTATGATATTGAGAGACAAGAGTTCTTGGAACGAGTAGGGTGGAAGATATGTAGAATTGTTTATTCTAATTACAAAAGAAATCCGAGTGAGGAAATTGAAAGAATAAAATCATTTGTCGAAATTAATACAAAAAATGATGTTCAGGTAATTCTTGAAAGTGAAACTGAATTTCTAGTTACTGAAGATATTCAAGGTGATATATTTCATGATGTCACTGTTAAATATGAGGATTCCGAAAATATTGTAAATGCAGATAATCAATATAAACTAGAAAAAAAATACAAATCGTATATTGATTTAATAGAAGATGATTTGGCTACAGTTCGCACTTCGAGTACATCTAAGTTAGATGGTGATTTTATAGAAGATGCTAAGTCATCTGAAGAAAAATTTATTAGTGAAGATTTTGAAGAAGAGGTTAGAGATAATGATAAAGTTTTAAGGTATTTTAATTTATTTGAAAATAATACCTATAAAGTTCAGGATTATGAAGATTTAGAAAGCCTTTTTTCTATTGCAATTAAAGAAAAACATGTTAATGGATTCTTGTTGCAGTGTTATGACAACGGACATATTAATAAAGTAAATGTTAAATCAATCTTAGATAAAAGATTAGATTATCATTACGCCAACGGCAAAAACCCAAATGCTAATCTGTTAAATTTAAAGTTGATTGAAAATGAGTCAATTATTGGCTTGAAAATTAAGAAAAAAGATGATTATTTGTTTAAAGCTCATAAGACAAAAAATATATCGGCTAGAGACACTCTGCATCTGCAAGGGTATAAAGTTATATATCAAGACTTTGATGAGGTTAAATATTGCGAGCTTCCTAAAAATATACAGAGTGGATTAGAACGTCTAGTTTTTGAAAGCTTTAGTTCAGTTGGAAAATCTATTTATAATAATTATTATGATACAGAATGGGAGCTGTTAAAATGTAATACAGAATTATTGTAAGTGTATTAGTTTAATTCACTGTAAAGAATGTTTAAAAATGTAATCTGCTATTTTTTAGTTAAACAACTGAAAGGCGGTTTTTAATCTGTAAAATAATGAGCCTAAGTGGTTATTTATATATAAAAAGTAAAAATTCCCTCTAAAAATGAGGGAATTACTTTTTCAGAAACATAGTAAGGATTATATCTGTTTTCGATTTATAAAGAATTTTGCTCTGTAACAGTTACTTTATAATTTGGAATAGTCCGAATTTCTTTAAACCATTTGTCATACCTACGATTCAAAGGAGTAATTTTTACAAAATCTTTCATTTCACCATAAACTAACTCATCAAACTTTTTTTCCAGAATCTCACCCAAAGAATCTCCTACAAGTTCTTTTAAGTGGGGATTTATAAAGTAGTTTATACTAAATTGTCCTGTTTCATCACTATTTAGCCCTATCTTTGCAAGAGGGGTTATAAATTCCTCACATCTAAAGCAGTTTCCTAAGTTTGGGGTTTCAGTATGATTGCACTCAATTTGGGTTCTTAAATATTCAGTCTCTAAAAGGCTTTGAATTTCTATTAAAAAAAACTTCAAGCTGTCATAACACTCCCTCGTTGTTTGATTTGATTTTTGAACCCCTAAAGTGGTAAATTTAGTAAGTTTTGAATTGTGGTAGCTGTCATCAAGAAAATGAGCAAACATTACTGGATTCAAATTAGGTATTTCTTTCTTCATTTCCAGAAACTCAGAAACAACGAGTTTCTCAATATACTTACCTGTTGAAAAACCACATCTTGCAAGTGCTGTTCGGTTTTCCAGAATTTCAATACGAGTTGAATAAACTCTTTTACTGGTTATATTCCCTTTTTTATCAATCCCATTCCAAGCCAAAAAATCTAACACAATTTTTTGAAAAGGCATTGAATTAATGTAGTTGTAAGGAGGAATAGTAACAATATCCCTTCTGTTTTTATCAATTGGAAATAGCCAATCGTGAAGCTTATAATAAGCATTACCCATTACCTTGACTTTTAAATTAATAATCCAAGTCATTACTCATTATTTTGTCATATATTTCTGCCTGTCTTGAGTCTTTGGGTCTTGGATGCCTTGACCTCAAATCATCATCTAAATATTTTTCATAATTTTCAACAGTACGTCTTCTGCTTTCGATTTTTCTTTGGAGTATTTGATTCATGTAATCCGAAAAATCATAGTTGGTTCTATCCTCTGAGTTTCTATACTTGAAACCATCAACAATTCCTTTTATATAGCCTGTTGAATAGTTAGCCCTTTCATTATAATTTGGGAGAGGTATATTGCTATCGTAAGGTGCTCTTCGTTGGCAATAACTTCCTTTTCTATAACACAAAGCATCTGCAAAACCCTCTTTGTATGCAGAATTATATTCATTTTGAGAGAATACAAAGGAGGAAAATGCAATAAATGTAAGTAATAATAACTTTTTCATATTCAGTGATTTTAAATTATTATTCTTTATCTAAAGTGATGTTGTTGACCCCATTAGCCCATTGAATTTTAGTAGAGCTAATCTTTTTAAACTTATACTGACCACTAGAAGCACCTGCTGTAATAACAAAATTATAGTCAGTATCGGTTATTGTCTCATCTACTTTGGCAGTTTGCCCAGTTAATTTTGTTTGTTCCAAAACAGTTTTATAACTGGTGTAAGGAGTTACCAGAATAAAATCATCATTTGTAAATTTAAAGTATGATGTTGTTGTGCCAGTTATCCTCCAAGTACCCTGAATCCAAGAAACTGGATGGAAGTATTGAGTTGTTACAGGATTGTTTTGTTGAACATTAGTATCATCATCACTATTGGAACAGCCGATTAAAGACATTCCAATAAAAAGTGTAAATAAAATCTTTTTCATCTTGTTTGGATTTTAATTACCTACACTTTGCATAATGTTTTGCATTTTTGAAGACTCCATAAAGGTTGTCCCAGCCTGTTTGTACACCATTCGTTTACCACAAACCTCTAAGGCATAAGACCCACTTCCCATACCTTTAACTTTGTCAATAATTTTAATGTTTTCAACAGGACAGCCCTGTTCAACCGATACGATTTTAATTAGTTTACTCTCTGTTGTTCCTGTTGTTCCTCTGGAAATTGCTCCACATGAAGTGATAACGAATGCAGTTGTAACTGCAAGAAATAAATGTTTCATATAAATTGAATTTTATTGTTCATAATCTGAAGTATAAACAACAAAAAAGTGAGGCACTTATCCATGTTAGCAATACAAGCTCGGCAAAGCTCTGACACATAACAGGAAAGCCCTCACCATTATATGGCAAGGAGCTAAACTGTTTGCATTTTGTGTCAAATTTGAATTTTGCCGATTCGTATTACACTTGCAAAAGTTTTCTCTTTTTTTTCGTTGAAGTTGGACAAAGATATTAATTCAAACTGAAACTGTCAATTCTATTTCTTGTAAAACTCTTAATGATTGAAAATCAAAAGCTTAACACTGTCTCACTTACAAAAAATGAGATTAACTAATACTGAAATCAAAAAATGTTTAAATAACTGGAGTAAGAAAATTATTGTGCTATCCGAAAAACACAACTAAAAAAAAGTAAACTAACTAAAATGATTGGTATTTTATCATATACAGTCCCTGAAAACCAATCAGGCAACCTGCCTAACAACATCACAATCGTAGAACAACTCATTAAACTTATCCTTTATCAACTCTGTAAAATACAGTTCCGTTGTGTTGAGATTGCTTTGTTTTATCATTTCCTTTAGTTTTATCTTATCCCTGACAAGGTTGGATTTCCCTCTTTTGTTCTTCCAGTATGATGGTTCCAATCTGTTGCCTAAATCACTTACAAATTCGGGGCTTAAATCTTTTCTGTTAAATCTATTATCCACAATAGTAAAACCTTTAAAGGACTCCATAAACCTTAAAAAGAGCAACAATATATTTTCCCTGTTTTTAAGGTCATTTAAAGTCTGAATTCCGAGCCTTTTCAACTCCCTTGCCCCAAGAACAATCTCAACCCTCAAAAGGTTGTTTTCGAGCCCGTATTGAGCTTTTTTATCATAAACTTTCCATGCTATGTTATTATGCTCGAATTTCCTGTAGTTCATTGCATTTGTTGCTTTATTAATTGCTGGTGCTTTATGCTCAAACAAAAGGAAATTATGATTTAAGTAATATTTTGGCTCTTTCTCTACCAGTAAATTAAACCCAAATTCCAGACTTTGCAAGTAGCCCTCATTTAAATTCAGTCCTTTAAAATCATTTTTCAGTTGCTCCAGAGCCTCTAGCAAACAACAAAAAGCAAAATCGTTATAATTATGGTTTCCATATTTTTCCCCATACCTATTGATGTTTGAATACTTATGAATAGAGTTACCTAATACTGAATTCTGTTCGGTTACTCTCAATTCTATATTATTGACTTTCTTTTTAAGAGGGTATTTTGTTTCTTGCTCCTTATCATTTTCACTTTTCCAAACATACGAAGATTGAGTATAGTTACCTTTAGACTTAACATAACTTTCGGTTAATGCCTGTGAGTAGAGTTTAATTGTAAAATTATCTATCATATTAATATGTTTTTAGTGAGTCGGTTAAAAATTTTTCTATATCTTCCATTCTAAATAATGGGCTTTTTCCACTCATTCCATAAGGAATAAGTCTACCGTCTTTTCGATATTGCCATATCGAAGTTCTGCCTCTTTTTAAAATTTTCTCTAGGTCTTCTAGTGTTAGAAGTTCTTCATTTTTAAAATTCATAATCTTTATTTTTTTATTAGTTAATATTTTACAATAGCCATTGCTTTTGTAATTACTTTGCGAAAATAGTAAAACACTTATGACACCATCAATACAGTGTTATTGTGGTGTTATAAGTGTGTAATGAAGATTATGAGACTTTAACTTTTATTCTATAAAAACAATTTTGGTTAGAGTACCACTTTGGGGAGTTTCCCGTGTAAGGAAGTTTTTTATATTACTTAGTGATGGATGTTGGTAAATCTTGGTTTTATTATTTTCAAATAAAAAGAAAGTGTGAATAAATTGTTTCGTGATAGATTTACTGCTAATAATTACGTCATCATCATGTCTTTCTCTAAAAAATTTTATGACCGAATTAGCAGGACAAGAAAACATTATAGGTTTAACGATGCCATTCCCCTGTAGAAGCTTTTTTAAGTCTTCTTTTGAATCATCTAAGGTGTATACTAAGAGAGAATTAATAAATCTATCTATATATTTTTTTTGGATTTGAAGATTGTGTTTTGAAAATGAATCCTGAATTGGTTGTTGTTGCGTATTACTAGATGTTTTTTTTGCTAATTCATCACAAGGAAGTAGAAGAGGAATACCTTTAAATGCATCTAATTTAATTTGAGATTTTATTAGATTTTCATTATCAGTCAAAGATTTTTTATTAACTAAGCAGTTAGTAATATTATAATTTCTTTCATTAAATGCAATGAGAGCTTGTATGAAACTACTATCTTGTATCTTATTAGGAACCAATTCTAAAATTAATTTTTTGCTTGGTGCCATTCCAATTTTACTGATTCGTTCGAAATTGAGATATGCCTCTTCCATCCAAATATTTGCCTTGTCAAGAATATGTATTTCGGCAGATTTTGTAAGATGAATTATATCAATATTTATAAGTTTTTCGAGGGTGCTAGGAAAATTTATTAGAGGAAGCTTTTTATGGTATGATTCATAAAAGGTTTTAGAAAAATTAAAAATATATGAAAGATTTTGTAATTCATTTGTAATCATACTGTAAGGGTGAATTTTTAGTATTTATTTTCTATTTTTGTTTAAACTAATAAACTATGATGGAATTATTTCAAGAAACTGCTGAAATTGATTTGACAGTAAAATTACGTCAAAATAAAAATGTAATTAGTTATTATATAGGAAAAAAAACAGGATTACTCTCAAAAGAATCTGAATTTGCTTATTTGTTTACAGTTAATAATGATGAAAAGTATTTGTTTACTTTAAAACCCAGCTATGTGCCAAATGGATATAATGGTATCTTTTATGTAGACCAAACTAAGTTTGAAAAAGACTTAGTTTCTTTTCTTCAAACAACCAATAAAATATGTCTTAATTTTAATTTACCTCATTCAGACTTTATCAGAAACTCATGGAGTAATAATTTTTTTTATAAAGAAGAAGTTTTAGATGAAAATAAAGTTAATCTTGAATTTGGATTAAGACCTCCGCAGATAGGTGCACTACATTCAATATTAGCACATTGGAGTGTTTCACACGAACCTGCAATAGTTGTAATGCCTACAGGAACGGGGAAAACCGAAACAATGCTTTCTCTTCTTGTTGCTAATAAAACTGATAAAATACTTGTAATCGTTCCATCTGATTCACTTAGACGGCAAATAACGGGTAAATTTTTAACACTTGGAGTTTTAAAAGATTCAAAATTTCAAATTGTTGGTGAAGATGCATTATGTCCTATAGTTGGTACACTACAGACTTCTTTTAAAAGTCAAACTGAAGCAGCCCAGTTTTGGGATAAGTGTAATGTCATAATAGCAACAACATCAATTATTAATAAATGTAACCAAAATGATTATAAAATTTTTGATACTTTAATTTCGAAATCAAAATTACTTATTGTTGATGAAGCTCATCATTGTGAAGCAAGCACGTGGGATAATATTGCAACAAAATTTATTTCTCAAAATAAGCCTGTGCTGAAATTTACAGCGACACCATTTAGAAATGATAAAAAAAGACTAAAGGGTAAAACAATTTACAATTATCCATTGTCTCTTGCTCAAAGAGATGGCTCCTTTTTGAATATTAATTTTATTCCTATAATAGAATTCAATGATAGTAAAGCAGATATAATAATAGCTGAAAGAGCAATTGAGCAATTAAGAAGTGATTTATCACAAGAGTTGAATCACAAATTGATGGCTAGAGTAGAAAATATAAATAGAGCTCAAGAAGTATTTGAAATTTATAAAAAATACAAAGAATTTAAGCCTATGCTTGTGCATAGTAGACTTAATGATTCTGAAAAAAGAGAAATATTAGATAAAATAAAAAATGATGATAGTTATAGAATTATTGTTTGTGTAGATATGTTAGGAGAGGGTTATGACTTGCCAACTTTAAAGATATGTGCGTTACATGAAATTCATAAGAATATAACAACCTCCATACAGTTTTTTGGTCGATTTACTAGAAGTTCAACTCAAAGAGTGGGTACCGCTACAATAATTGCTAATATCGGAGATAATAATTTAAAAGATAATCTCTTGAGAAAACTTTACGCAAAGGATGCGGATTGGAATAAAATTCTAAAAGTTTCTAATGAGGGGATTTTAGCTGAGTTAAATAAGGAAGAAGATTTTTTTCAAAAATTTGATGAAGAAGGAATCCCATATCAAATACCCTTAAGAAATATTACTCCAGCTCTTAGTACAGTAGTGTATAAGGTTAATGATTTAGAACCCAAATGGAATCCTGATTCATATAAGAAGTTTTTTGAAAAAAAGAACAATCAATCGGTACACGCAACACATCAAGAAAAAAATTTGTTAATCATTATTGGTCGAAATAATTCTTCTGTAAGGTGGGGGATAATAGATGATTTAATAAATAATGTATATGACCTGTATATAATTTATTTTAATAGAGAACAAAATTTATTATTTATAAATAGTTCTAATAATGGTAGCCTTTATGAGAGCCTTGCAAATCTTGTGATTGGAGAGAATATAAATCTTATAAATGAATCTGACATATATAAATCGCTTCATGAAGTAGAGCAGTTAGAATTATTTAATTTAGGAGTTAAGCCAATATCTGAGGAAGCAATAAGCTATACTCAATTATTTGGGAGAAATGTTGGAGAAGCTTTAGACGAAATAACAAAAAAAACAAAATCAAGTGCAAATCTCTTTGGAAAAGGTTTTACTGTAGGTGAAAGAATAACTATAGGTTGTTCATCTAAAGGTCGAGTTTGGTCTAGAATGATTAAAACAATACCTGAATTTTGTGAATGGTGTGATACTATTGGGAAAAAACTTAACGATGAAACTATTGACGTTAAAAATATATTTAATTTTATAGCTAAACCAGAAAGGATTTCTGTTCTTCCTAATGGAATTACTCCAATTTCAATAATATGGAATGACGAAATATATTTCAGAGAAACAGAGTTTTTCATTAATGAAAAATCTTTTTTTGATTACAGAATTGCTTTAAATTTTGATAAGACAAAAAATAATTCAATTAATTTCTCAATAAAAACAGAAAATATTGAGACTGAATATGAACTCATATTAGATTCAAATAAAAATTCAAAAGGTTATTATTATTCTAAAATAAAAGGAAATGATTTATTTTTTACATACGGACGAAATGAAAATATAAGTATTGATGATTTTTTCAAAAAGTATCCTCCTATAATAAGATTTTCTGACTCTTCAAAAATGTATAACGATATATTTTTTGAATTTAAATATGAATTTCAAGCATATAATCCTGAATTAATCGAAACAAGAATTTGGACAGGAGTAAATATAACTAATGAGTCTCAATATGATAAAACCAAAAAGACAAAAATTACTGATTCAGTTCAGTATTTTATGGTTAATGAATTAAAAAAAGATGAAGATTATAAAATAATTTTTGATGATGATGATAAAGACGAAATCAGTGATATTGTTGCGATAAAATATTTTGAAGAGGATTACAGTAAGGTGGTTGTTGATTTATATCATTGTAAGTTTTCACAAAAATCTAAGGCAGGAGGGCGTATTAAGGATTTATATGAAGTTTGTGGGCAGGCACAAAGAAGCTTTCACTGGAAGCATAGAATCGAAAATCTGATTAATCATCTAAACTTTAGGGAAAAGAAAAGATTTGAGGCTAATAAACCTTCTCGATTTGAAAAAGGTGGAACAGAGGAATTATATATATATAAAAAAATTATTCAATCAGGGTTCTCAAAAGTTATTGTAAATATCCATATTGTACAGCCTGGAATTTCAAAAGAAAAAATTTCAAATGAACAGTTAAAATTGCTAGGAGCAACAGAGATGTTATTAAAAAATACAGGTAATTATTTTAATGTAATTGTGAGTGATTAAAATTCATTTTAATTAACTAAATTTGTACTAAGACAAAGGAATATTTATTTAAAAGTGTACTCTAAACTGTCCACTAGTTAAATTGCTATTTCTGTATTATATTGAAAATCTGTTAAATAGAAATACAAGTATGTAGTCCAGGTGGGACCACAGTAATAAAGCCGCTTACAATCATGTGGGTGGCTTTTTCTATGCTTTTATAGAAAAATATATGGCAACATTATGATTATTTTGTTCTTCTATAAAAAAGAGCAAAACCTATGATGACGAGCATAATACTTATACCATAAATACTATATTGTTCCAGACTGATATTCAATAAGGTTGAAATTTTTTCTTTCAATATTTCGGGATTGAAAATATTGATGTGTATTATTAAATTTGTTACAGGATGCATTACAAATTTTTTAAGGTGAAAATTCTGTTCTTAATAAGTCAAACGGTGAAATTTTTTCTCCACTTGGCAATTGTATTTCTGCTCAGTTTAAAATGAGTTGCCAATTGGGAGTTATTCAGATTATTTTTTTTCTGATAATTTAAAATTTCTATGACAGCAGATTGATCATACGATCTGTGTTTTTGATTATTGATAAATTCTTCTTTATCATTAATGCCAAAAATGATCTCATTGATTTTAATGATATCCAGTACAGATATTTCTTCTTTTTCCAGTATATATTTGCATTTTTTTTCTTTTTCAGGATATTTTTTTGATAGTATATCCTTATATATGCGTTTGTAATTGGGGAAATTTGTTTTTTTCATAATTATAGGTGTTTTGGAGTGTTATGTATGATGTTTTCAATCAGGATTTTCCAAATTTTCTGCATTATATTTACTTATCCATTTATATAATGTAGTTTTAGGAATTCCATAGTATTCCGCCGCTTCCTTTTTTGTTTTTTCACCGGTATTAATTTCTTCTAAAATAAAATTGATGATATCTTTTGTATAAATATTTTTCCTGAACTGAGGCAAAACGATATTCTCACTCTTACTATTTTTCACTTCCGGCGCGTATAATATTAAATGCTGGGAATAGAATCTGAAAAAGTCATACTTCAATAATTTGGACCATTTAAGCATATCATCAGAATTCATGCTCTTTTGCTTGAACATGTTCACGATTTCCTCTTCCGTACGTTTAAAAAACTTGCAGATTCGGTCAATAGAAATATTTAATTCTTGACATCTGGCTTCAATGAGCTTTCCGATATGTATTTTTTTTAAATCAAGCATAATTGGAGTTGAATTTGTTTTTATTTCTAAAAAATCTTATTAAAATGGAGAAACCTGGCAGATATAAAAATAATTTTCATCAAATCAGCTTACAGCAGTGGGGTTGCTATGATGTCAAGCCTGTCATATGGGGCACCTCCAATGGTGGCTTTTATCCCCTGAATATTATCAAAAGCAAAAACAAATCCTTTTAATTCAATTGAATAACTACCGGGACTCAGCACAACAGAATATTTTCCTCTCGGATAATATGTGCCTTTGCTATAGGCCGCTGCAAGATTGGTAAAAGGCAGTGTGCTGGCTGACATAACATCATTCACTAAAAATGGGCTTCCGGAAGGGAGGGTTTTCCATATCAAACGAGCTCCGATCTGCTTGTCCGATCCATCGGTTAGACTGTTTCCGGACGTATTTACGATGTTGTCTATTCCCAACTGATAGGAAAAAACGACTAAAGAAGTCTGCGAAATCGTAAAACTTTTAATGAGTAAATTGTTCGTATAGCTTGCTGTATTGTTTATAGAAGTCAGCGTTTGGGCAGCAGTTACGGCATCTGCTCCGTCACTGCCTGCCAATAC
>Ga0153980_1000265_pt1 | contig 25077 bp, 21 predicted proteins | sample TSGA064MetaG_FD_104722 | JGI IMG/M metagenome (GOLD analysis project Ga0153980, IMG submission 104722) | Attine ant fungus gardens microbial communities from Georgia, USA - TSGA064 MetaG | ecosystem: Host-associated > Fungi > Mycelium > Unclassified | place: USA: Georgia, Magnolia Springs State... | reverse complement strand
TGGCGACTGTTTGCAAGGCGGGGACAACTTTTTCCACAAACAAGTCCTTTAATTTGGTTAAGATGGGGACAATATATTCTTTTATCCATTCCCATAGTTTTGATAAGGCCGGAATTAGAATATGATTGATAAAAGTATTTAACAAGGATAGGGCCTTATCTACTAGTGCGTTAACTGCATTTCGAAAGTCTTCATTTGAGTGATATAGATTAACAAATATTAAAATTAAAGCCATAATAACGGCTATAATTGCGGTTTTAACTCCTCCCAAAGCACTAAAGGCTAAAGACAACCCATCAACGGCTGTCTTGATTTTTTCATAGATAGCGGTTGCCGTTGTGATTACTTCTCCAATCTGAGCGAAATTTTCTCCGACCCCGACCACAAACTGACCTAAATTAGCAAAAGTTTCTGAAAGGATGTTTGCTTGTTCGCCATTACCCGCGAGAGATTCAGCCACGTTATCAAAGATACCGCCTACTGTTGAGAATAAACCACTGACCTCTGTCGTCAGACCGTTTACCTGATTGACGAAGCTAAGAACATTTGTTTCTAATTGTTGTATTTTTGAAGCAACATTAGCAGCATCTTGGGAAATAGCTGCTAATTCATTAGTGGTGGTCATATGACACCTCCTTCATTAGTTTATAAATTGGTTTATTTGTTCTACGGAAGCTTTTGTATGCTTCTTTTCTCGTGGTTTTTTAATTTCGATTAGTTCATCAAACAATTTAAATAAGTGCCTCCAAGTCTGCTTAGAAGCCCAATTTAAATCAATCTGACATTCTATACAGAGGGCATTGACATAAACCGAGGTGATCATTTTTTTTTACTTTTTGTAACCGAGTTTGCTTTTTTCGTTTTTTTAGTTTCTTGGGGTAAAGTATCAGTTATCATTTGCATCAATTTTTGGGCAAACTCAATGTCTTGGGTCAGTCCGTGGATAGCCTCACTTTCAAGAAATTCATTGGCGGTTACTAGATTATTGACAATGGTTCCATCATCTAAAATTTTAAGATACGAAGCTGCGGCTAAAGAAGTGATAAATTTACTATTGGTCACTAAATCCATCACCTGATAATTAGCAGGCATTACCTCATTTTCTAGTTTCTTTTTGGGATTGCCTTTAGGGCTGACTTTATTTGGATCCACCGTTGCTTTTGCGATGACTGCCATCATGCCACTACCGTATAATTCTTCAAAGATTTGATGACCTTGTTGTAATAAGGAAAAATAAAAAGTGATAGGTTCTCCTTCTATCACGTTTGGTTCTTTCGTGGCTTCATCGATCATTATTTTCTTGGGTTTAAAGACATGTTTAATAATTCCATTCATTTGACTCACTCCTTTAGACTAAATCTGTTGGTAATAGGACTTTATTTTTGAATGTATCATAAAGGGTGGCATTCGCCGATGTTCTTACGATTTTTGCATATTGAACTTTTGCCCCTTCTTGATCTAGCGCAATGGCACTTTCTCGACAAGTATAAGGAATGACCAGTTCACCCGCTTCCACTTCTTCTCCATCGGTTTGTAATTCAACTTTCGGTTCAGTGGCTAGACAGGCATATAAATAATGGAGAGTTGGGGTTTCAGCGCCTGTTTCACCGTCGGTTTCTGTACTTTCAAAAAAGATACAGTGAGTTACTTTTTCTCCTGTATCGGTTAACATGCCGTTTTGATGTTTTTTCATCCCAAGACAGGCATCTGCATAGTCTTCGGTAATGTGTAAAACGGTTGCTTCAGCGGTTCTGACTTTGGCGCCGTGCAAGAACCCGAAGGTTTCATTATCGGCATACACCGGTGTTGTTTTTTCTTCGACTTCAATGGTCATGGCTGTGATTCCCGGTAAGAATTTAGGGGTTAAGAATTTAGGGTCTTTTTCACTTTGATCGATTAAAGCATAGCCAAAATTTCTAGTTCCATGGATGATTGTTTTCATTAGTAACGCTCCTTTATGTTTTTTTAATTTTTTTCATTCATTCGTCTTTAACGTACTTGTATTATTTCTTGTAACGTTTTACCGAGCTGTCGTTGATAGAAACTTATGCGCCATTTTCCAGTTAATTTAGAACTAATGAGTCTTAGTTAAAGTAAGCTCATCTTTAAAGGTATTAAAGAGCCTATCTCGATGATTATGATAGCTCTAATAAACGACTTTTTATCAAAATTACCGTTTATTTATTCTGTTCTTTTCCACATATAGACTGTTAGATAAGGTGGTAAATTGTTATGGGCTAATCCCCCTCCAGTGGCCCCACTTGCGATCATACTACTTCCATGATTTCCTGCAATATCTAGACTTACATCGGTTCTAGCAGCAACATGATAGTTACGATTATAAATTTGATGGGTATGAGCTGGTATTTCATTTACTGTTAGAGTATGTGTTGTTGCACCACCGGCTTTTTCGATAGTATTAAACTCTGTTTGAGAGGTATCGACCCCCACAAGCGTTCTGCCCGTCGCAAAAGCTGTCCAAACACCGCCAAATAAAGTGCTGGGATTGGTGTTGACAACACTGATATAAATGGCTCCAACAGGATAAATTTTTAATAAGACACTATCATCTATTTTATCTCCTGATACGGATGAGTCACTTAAACGATTAGTTGTCACCCATCCAGCTTCATTTATCAGATCTAGCTCTGCTTGAACATTGCTATTGGCAACTGTTTTTACATCACTTGCCAAAACAGTAGGCTTTTCTAAATCAAAATAAGTTTTTAACCAGTGAGTGCTGACTTCCCAGCGGCCATTTTCATTTTTTATCATGGAGTCACCGTCCATATTTTCCATTTCAAAAATTCTGGCATGAGACTCTAAACCCTCCGTAAAAGCAATATTGTCAATCAGAACTAAGGCTCGCTTTTCTAATAAATCTTTAATTAAGGGGCGTTTTCCTAAATCAGAATTTGTCCCTGGTATATCTAAAAATTCTTTTCTTGTCCCGAAAGCCACACTGTTGATCATGATTTCCTCTACTTCTCCAGTGTTTTGGGCTTCGATTGTGTTTTCAAAATACACCAATATAAGGGAGCCGTTTATCTCACTTCTAGTAGAACCCAGTATGGGAATCTGTAAAGTAAAAGTATGATTACCTGTTCGTTTCGCAATACCAAATGCTAATTTTGCTCCTTTTGAATGATCTATGATTTTATCCACATAATCATAAACGGCTTTAGCACTTGCATATTGATTGGTAGTTGCCGTCTCATTAATCTCTCCTACTTTATTGGCCTTCTCTTCATAAGGAGACAAATCCAGATTAACTGTTTTATCTGCAATCTTTAATGGCGTCCCATTCTTAGTTATGTTCGCAATAACATTTTCCTCGAGGATTGCTAATCCTGTTCCTTGTTGATTAAGTACGTATACCTTATTTTCTGGTGTTATATAAGCATGTAATCGATTGGGATTTTTAATATCTTCTACTTGGGCCACTGGTACTAACCAATCAGATATTTGACAAACCTCTGGTAGGGATATTCCTGATCTATTTTCTTTACAAATAAATGGTTTCATGTTTCACCTCCTTTCTGGTCAGCTTTTTTAAACAGTTGTTTATCTTATATAATCAAAGATAAGAAACTACTAGGATAAGTAATTTAAACATTGATTTTAATGAAATTGTTATGGCGTTTTAACTTTTAAATTTTGACACTTCTTTCCTAGTAAGCTTCATATGAGTAAACATCCAACACCTCTTTTATTAAGTGACACCAAAGATTTCAAATATTCTTAAGTTTTCCGGTAACCACGTTCTTGACCAATGAGTAGTTAGATTTACTGTGGAACCATTGATCCTTACGTGCATTGCCGCCGCTGCCACAAAGCCTAAATCATTAGTAATAAAAGCAGTCGTTGCATAAAAAGCTGCGTTGGGAGTCAATGGAATTGAAACAGTGGTATTATTGTTGAAAGAAGCACCACAACGTACAATGATCATCTGGTAATTTTCAATATTAGGAATGGTGTAAGATAGTACACCAGAAGCGATGTCGGAAGTCGAAAAAATAATGGTGTTTTTCCCATAACTCTGGACGTAATCATAAACAGCTTTGGCACTGGCATACTGTGTGCTATTAGAAGCACTATTAATTTCATTTACCTTATTAATTTTCTTTTCATAAGCTGACAAATCAATATTTTCAATACTGCCAGGTTCACCTTGTTCGCCCTTTTCTCCTTTAAAATAGCCACTGGCTACTTGTTCTTCAAATTCTTCAATAAACGCCGTGACATGATTCGCCTTTTGATTAATTGATTCGATGCCACTGGCAATAGACTCTCTTACCTCTTTGCCATATCTTGCTTCTCTAATTTGTTTGACTTTGTCTTCAATCTCTGCCATTACAGCACCTCCTTAACGCCTTCAATTTTATAGACATAGTATAACGAATGGTTATCTAAGTCATGAACTTCTCCTGTACTTAACGAACGCTTGTGTAAAAATGGAAAATGAAACTGGGTTCGATTGGCTAAGAGTTGTCCCATTACTAAATGATCTGAATCCACACCCATTGAGGTTACCATTGCCGTTTTACTTTCCGTTTGAGAAAAATCAAGGGTATAGATCTGTTCTTGTTCTTCAAATCTTAGATAGATACGTAATTTTTTATAAGCTAGGGCGCTGCTTTCCCAATTTATATTTTGACCGGCTCGTAGACTCCCTTGAAATAATATCGTTGGCCTTTCCACGCCCTGTAACTCTCTTTTTAAGGTTTGTAGTTCATTTCTAATGGACTGCATCGTATCCAGCAAAGTACTAACCGTACTTTGCTCTTCCCTGACTTGCCTGGCCGTCTGATTAAATTCTTTTTGTGTCGTGGTGACATCCGCTGTAAAAGTAGTTAACGTTTTTCCTAAGACGACGGTATTATTTGTTGGATCCGATAAATCTTTGGCAACTTTTGAAATTAGAAATAAATCATCGATAGCGTGTGGCTTACTGATCACTCGAATAAAATCACCGATACGGATGTTATCCAGATTCATATTTAATAGACTTAAATCTAAAGCAGTTAGCTCTATGGTTAAAGATAAACTTTTTGAAGTATTTAAATACTTTTGGCCTCTTTTCATTAACTCCGATGGTAGCGTGATATCATCAAATTCAACCGTTCGACAAATCCAACCGTATTTACCTTTAGCTTCTTCGTCTACCAGATATTCCTGACCATTATTAACCGCGGCAATGGTCACTCTTTGCCAGACACCCTCACTTACTTCTATTTCAGCGCCTAAGGGGATGACGGCTGTTATGAACTCATTAGTATCAATAAATTTAGAAATATCCAATAAATTTTCTGCAAATTCAATCATTTGTTCATTCACACGACCGTAATCACTAATATAATCTAGATATCTTCTGCCGTTTTGATGACGGACTCTAAGATATCCACCATAGGGATCCACTAATTGGCTCTGTAAGACTTCTAACGTATTCATGTGGTATTCACTGGAGCAATTAAGAATACGATTACTATCTGCTATTGTCATTTCACCTACTTCAAACTTTTGTTTCTCCTCTACTTGTGCATTATGATTTTGTAGTAAATGGTGAAAAAACGTTGTGATTTGACCTTGGAACTCAAAAGGATGGTAGACGCTATCTAATAAATAGCCTAATTCTCCTTCACAAATATATTTAATCGTCTCCATAAAATCTGTTTCTGAGTAAATAGGCCGTCCATTATAAATTAATTGACCCTTTTCATAGATGCGGATTTCACTTTCCATTTTCTTAATTTTATGGCCGTAAGGATGTGTATTTAAAACACTAAAGGTAAACTGACCTGATTTATTTAATTCTTGCACTAATGTGGGTTGCGAGATGAATAATTCATCATTTCTTAAATCATATAATGGATATTCTTGTTGCTCTAAATAGATCGTGACCGTAAACATTATAGCTGCCCCCAATGATAACTAATGGTGATCGTTCCATGGCCAATAAAGAGCCACTCATCATGGTCCTCGGTGATGTAACTATCAAGAATGTTATTTTCTCCTGCTTGTAACTGATAATGTTTTCCTTTGATCACAACGCCCATAGGAGCACTACTTATGATCACAGGTATAATTGGCATCAGACTTCCCTCGATAACGACCATTTTTTCTCCTACGACTTGAATAGCCTGATAATCGCGGGTTATGTCACTTTCAAAATCAAATGGATTCCACAGCCAGTCATCTAAGCTGGTGAAAATCGTTCGTTTGTAAGGCTCTGCATCTACTTGTAAGGTAAATGTTGGGACACCTAGAAACGTTTTTTCGGATTGCACCAACAAGCGTCCGGTATAGAAATACGTAGGGTCTGTATCTAAGCAGATTCTCCGTCTCCGATGATGACAAAAATTAAAAATTTGCGAATATTTTTGATGCCATTTTTCCATATCTGAGTCTCGCACCATAAAGGTGAATGCTAAGGAACGATTTCCAAAACGGGGACCATTTGTCAGTGCTTCGCTCAAATCTAAATCGCCATTGCGTCCTGGAATACTAACATAGAAAGTTTTTCTTTCAGGAGCGTCAATGGTTACACTTGTACAAATCAATTGCCAATCATGGTAAGTATGAATCTCATCAATGTATAAGCCATTAGTATACATCATACATACCTCCTTTGTAATAAACTATTTTGACCGAGATGCCGATCAATGGCTGGTGTGGTTTCCTCTGCTAAAATACGACCGTTTAAGACAGATGTAACTTGTAAAGGTCTATTTTCAATGGCATGACTAATCCCCGCTATTAAATAATCATGGCTTGCTTGATGGTTAACGTCTGCTTGGCTTACAGTAAAGGCAGCCTGTTGGTTCCAATCATAATGAACTTGCGCAACACGATTGGAGATGGCACCTGGTTCCATCGCTTGTGCTAAAGTAGCACTGGCTTTTTGTACATCTTTTAGATGATCTAAAATACCTAATTCGGCTCCTTTGGATACTTGGCCGCCTATTTTTCTGGTTATCCTTGAAGGTGAATGAATATCTAGCGCTTTTCTCATCACTTCAGCAATTTGATTGGCCACTGCTCTGGCCGCCTGAATGGCGACAGGAGCTCGATTGTTAATCCCAGCTGCTAACCCATTCATCACCTGCATACCTATTTCTGTCGTCTTAGTTGATAAAGTGGAGAGTTGTTGGATGGCTTCATTGAGGTTTTTGACAAGACTGCTTGCAACTTGCTTCATAGAGCTATCAGTTATAACGGGCATTTTAGAAAAAGCAGATTCAAAAGTGTTTAGCAGCCCATTGATACCTTGTGTCGAAGCACTATGGATCGTATTCATGGCACTTTGTACACTTTGTTCTAACTGGTTAAAACTATCACTTGCGGCTTTTGCAGCGTTAGCACAGCCATTTTCAATAGTATTTGCCAGGGTCCCCATACTACTTGTACTTGCATCACTGGTCTTGCTTAAATGACTACTAACCGAATTGTACATAGCATTGGTTTCCATTGAAGAAGCCGTACTCATATCTTTCATTTCACTAGAGACATCCGTGTTCATTTTTTCAGCTAAATTCGTCGCCGTAGTGGACATATCACTGACATTGTGTGCCACCTCATCGCTCATTTGACTAGTAATAGCCGTCGTACTTTCAGACATTTTAGCTGTGGTATTTTCCATGCCATCCATCATCTTTTGCATTTCTTCTTCGGTGTCTTCCGCACAATCTTTTGCACCACCTGTAATCCAACTCCATAAATTACTAAATTTTTCACCTATCCAGTTGAGAACGGCAGATATCAGTTCGGGTATCGCTTTGATAATTCCCATGGCTAAGGCTTTAATAATCTCCCAGCCATATTTCAATAGATCTGGAAGCATTTCAACAATACCGAAGATTAAAGCTAAAATAATATCAAACCCAGCTAATATAAGGGTCGGCAAATTCGTAACAATCGCCTCAATTAAGGTCACGATTAAATCTAGAGCTGCCTTAGCGATATCTGGAAAATTATCAACAATTCCCCGTATTAAGGACATGATAATCTCAACACCAGCTTCTAAAATAAACGGTAAACACTCAGAAATTGTCGCAATCAATACAGTCAACATTTCAATACCCATGATCACAATTTGCGGTAGCATCTTTACTATTCCCTCAACTAAGCCTAATAGAATTTGGATCCCCATGTTAATAATGTCTGGTAAATGATTAATAATTGCATTGGTTAGCGTCGTAAAAATACTTTGCACCGATTCCATGATAAAATCCATGTTATCCAAAATCCCATTCACCAGTGCTAACAAGATTTGCAGCCCCATTTTAATAATTTGGGGTAACATTTCAATGATCGTCTTAATAAAAGTTGTCACGACTGTGATAATGGCTGGAATTAATTGCGGCAGACTATCGATGACACCCTGGATTAAACTCGTTAAAATAGCCATACCGCCTTCCATAATAACTGGTAAATTGGCTGTTATAGCACCTAATAAATTTACAATTAATATTGTCCCGGTAGCGATTAAATCAGGAATCTTGCTGACAAGACCATCAATGAGTCCAGCAATAATATTGGGACCTTCAGTCGTGGCTTGATAAATCAGGTCATTAAGTTGCTCACCAAACATATTTTGTAACATCCCTAGACCCACTAAGGCCATTCCTACAATAGCCGTAGGTCCTACTGCTTTTATGGCTACGCCTACCACTTGCGTTAAGGCACTTGTCATCGTGGAGAGTACTCCCATTCCGGTATTTGTCGCGATTTTGAGGCTACTCCCTAATACAGCTGTTACTTTTTGAAAAGCACCAGCTAAGCCTGGCATTTTACTTTGTATCGTTTGTACCACATTGGAACCTACGATCCCGATACTGGTCATATTTTTAATGACGCTAGTTGGAAGCATGTCTAAAAATTTACTTCCTAACTTGGAGACTTGTCCACCTAGGGTGGTTATTTTACCAAATAAGTCGTCTGGCACCAGTTTACTCATGGAACTTGCTGTTTTTCCTAACCAGTCCATTGCATTTTTTCCAAAGCCAGTGACCTTTTCTTGCACACTCGTGACTTGTTCAATGACTTCTTTTAATACTTTACTTAAGTGTTCAACTTCTTTGCTACCTAATTGAAAACTATCTTTTAATTGCGCTACGGAACTGTTCACTGAATTAAAAGCGGCAACTTCCCGTGCCATGTTTAAAATTGAAGCCGTTACATGTTTAATGGCCATATCAAGATTATTCACACTTTTAGTTGCCTCGTCTATGGAACTTGTAAATCCATTATCTATGGCACTTAACACTGCAGTGACACTATATCTTTCCATGTTTCCAACTCCTAAATTCTTGTTGTCGTTTGGCGAATAATTTTAATCTCGCTTCTTGTTCACTCTCCTTACCATCAATGGTTCTCATTCGTTTTTCGTAATCAAAAAAATCTTTAAATAACTTATAGTAAGGCTCGGTTTTTCTTCCTTTTTTCTTTTCTGATTGGACATCTCGATTGACCCAGGCTTGTAAATAAATAAAATATTCTCTGTCAACTCGTGTTAATTGATAAGCTTTCATCCGTAATCGATACTCATCTAACGTCATGCATTCGATGACATCCATTTCCCTTAATCCCAGAAAACGAAGACAGTTTATGATGATTTCTTCATAGACCTGCTGTGACGTTTGGGTTTCTATTTCTTCAGTTCGCGTTCGAGATTCTTTATTTTCAATTTGGTAGCATTGGCCTTTTTTAACGCCTCAATCACCTCTTGAAAAAGACTTTCAATATTCTCATGTTCCTCCACAAACCGATCAACTTCTTCTGGTTTAGGCCTACGTTTTTCAGTGCAGGTAGCATGATAGATCACATCAGATAACGCAACGGTGTGACAGGCCCATAGCATGGGTACTGTGATTTCTAAAGCTGCTCCAAACGTAATACCATCCCGCACTAACGAATGTTTTTTATCCATTTCGCGAATAAATTTTATCCCAAATTTTAAATCATAGGTGTGTTCTTGGATCGTTATTTGCATTTTCTTTTTCCTCCTTGAAAAAAGATGGTGTGAAACCACTCTTATTCTTCTACTTTTTCTGTTCCTCTAAATGTATATTGAATTTCTGCTAATTCTTCCTCACTAACCGCTACATACCCATCTTGTAAATATCCATCCACATTAAATGTTGTACTAAATTGGGACGCTTCTTCAACATTAGCCGGGTCTTCCCAAGTTGCTAAGATGCCCCGCCCATATTTTGCTGGATATTTGCCAGCTTTAGGCTCGGCTCCGAGATCGATTTCCCAAACTTCCAAGATTTCTTGTTGTAAGACACTTTCTCTTAGCATTTGATTAATGGCATCACGTGTGGATATCGCTGTAATATCTATCGTTGTAGTTAAACCGCCGGAATAATTAATCGGTCCATCTTTTGTTTGTTGACTATCAGCATTCATATCATAGGATATGGTGTGTTCAATTTGGAGCGCTAATTTCGCGGCATTTTCTTTATCTGCGTTTTTTAATTGTCTGAATTTTAAAACTTTATCTCTACCAAAAATTGGCTGTGTCATCTTATTTCCTCCTTGTATTTATGATGGTGTCATAACTTTTGGTTGACATTAATCTTAGCTATCTATAGGGATTGTCTGTCTAAAATCAACTTTGTACGTTCGTTCTTACACCCTCTTAATTTTTTTGATTAGTAAATGATTAACTGAGTTAATAACAATTTAGCAATGTCAACCAGACATATCGGGGAGTCTCAAAACTGGGAACGTTCTCAAATGACATCCCCTAATATAGCTGCTGCATTAGCTGTTCTAGTTGATCCTTTGCTCTTTATCTAGCGATTATTTTTTAGCCATTCAATACCCATTGTGGCATAGGTCGCTGCACCGACCCATAATTTACTATCATCAAACTTAGCAAATGGACTGTGAAGGGGATAAGGCCAATCATTAATAGAGGTGTTAACGATAACGATCATTCCCGGAACTTTATCTGTCACCACAGCAAAATCCTCTGAGACGCTCAATCGGTAATCTCCCAAGCTATTGACTGGAGATTCAGCGCTGTGGATTTTTTCTCTGAGTATCCCTGAGATCGTATCCACAACGATGGCATCGTTGTTTAAAGCTGGGACTCCTTCTATAATCTCAGCCACTGCATTCACGCGAAAGGCATTACCAATCTCTCTGGTGATTTCCACGATTCGTTGATGAATATAGTGCCGCGTTTGTTCACTGTAGGTGCGGATGGTTCCCCACATAAACGCCTCTTCTGGAATGACATTGGGAGCACTAGGGTCTCCACCCTCAACAGACCCAATGGAGATCACCGCTTGTTCTGAACTAGAAATCTCACGACTAATAATGGACGATAGCGCCGTCGCAATATGACACAAGGCATGAATGGAGTCTCTTGTGTCTTCAGGCATCGAACCATGTCCACCGCTGCCCGTCACCTGAATCCGAAAACGATCTGAGGCCGCCATAAAAGGTCCAGCAGACGGAATACCGACCATTCCGCTTGGAATTTCTAATCCATTTAGTTCAGAAAATCCCGTGGCAACATGGATCATCAACGCCGCATCCACTAGCTCCTCTGATCTCTCTTCTTTCTGCAATACTCCTGCGGCAACCATGGCCTTGGCACCTTCAAGAGTCTCTTCTCCAGGTTGGAACATCAACCGAATGGTGCCCTGAATTTTATCTTGGTTCTCTTTCAAAATTTTGGCTGCTCCTAGCAGCATCGACGTGTGCAGATCATGTCCACACGCATGCATTCGTCCTGGGATTTCTGAGGAATAGCTGACTCCAGAGCGTTCCTCAATGGGAAGTCCATCCATATCTGCCCTAAGTATAATCATTTGATCTGAAATTTTAGAGCCGATATCAATCACGAAGCCACCGGCTAGGGGTTTGATCTGCTCAGGTTCATATCCAATCTCGATTAGCTGTTGGCGCACATACTGGGCGGTCACTTCACAGTTCATGCCTAATTCAGGACGTCTATGCAGTTCTCGACGCCATTGAACCATTTGTTCCTGAAGTGCTTTTGCTGAGTCAACAAAATTTCCCGCTTCTACAAATTGGGTTATTGTACCAGAAAAATTAACCACTCCCAAAGTATTAGTCATACTCCAACTTAAACTATTTTGACCGATTGCACCCCAAGTGATAGCTCCTATTTGCGAGTTGTATTCTCCCCCTATTGGGACTAATGTTAGGGGTGGAACTTGCCCAGTTTGATTTTTTATATAAAGATTAGTTGGATAATTTCCTTGACTAGTAGCTGGTAATTCTAGTTGCTGTGATGGTGCTGAGACAAGAGTCTGAAGCGTACCCAACGATGATAAATCGCTAATATGATTACTTGATAAGTTAAAGATTAAAAGGCTTGTCAAATGTCTAAAGGGTTGGACATCGCTTATGTGATTATTTGATAAATCTAGCACCAATAAGTTTTTTAAATCACTTAGTACTTCCACTTCGCTTATGTGATTATTTGATAAATCTAGCACCAATAAGTTTTTTAAATCACTTAGTACTTCCACATCTCGAATGTGATTATTAGATAATTGTAATCCGGTTAAGTTTCTTAAATGTTGCATTCCTTCTAGATTGCTAATGTTTTGATCCTCTGCCCAAATAGCACCTTGAAAGTCATTTAATTCTTCGGGGCTCGCTTCATCCGTGACTTGTCTATTAAATGCTTGTGCCACCCTATGAGCTAAGTTTTCATCTGGAAACATATCTAAGAAGGTTAACCCCCTCCTTTCATCTAGATTAACAGCTTTTTTTTCCATTTTTGCTTGCTGATTGAACTCATTTCTTTTCATTTAAAACCCTCCATTATTTACCATTTTAAGTAGATAGATAAGTCTAACTTTAATCCCTTCGTTTCTTTTTCCAATAGCAACTAGCTTCACTAAATAGCTTTTGATTGCCACCACTCGAAAGGTTGTCATGCGTCATAGACGTTTGAAGCTTTTTTTGCATTTCTTAACTTCCTCATTTTCATGGATTAAGCGGTTACTTTAAATCATAATCCGTTAAAAGGGTTAACTGTTAGTGGGTCGGACTCATTTATTTTTAGAGACAACTTAAATCAGACATAAGTGTCGTAAGCTCTTTCTGATCCCTTTAAATAACTGACTGTCAATCGGCTTATTGTTGTTAAAATTAGCTGGATCTACGGAATTTGTAAGGCTAAACTAAAGCAAGTATTTTGTGTTAATCACTGACTCTTGGCTGTGTGCCAGTGCTACTGTAAAAGTTCCCAATATCACTCAATCTTTACTAGCATTGTTAACCTTTATGACTTTCAAAATTATTCATTGATCGATCATTAAAGTCTTTTTAGTCATTAATAAAATTTTTACGCCTTTTAACCAACCATCTGCCTATTCATGACCTACTTACTTCGTCTTTATCAAATCCAATCAGCATTTCTGGTCCGCCACTAATCTTAATGTTTATCAACTTAAGAGTCAATTTTGACAAAGGATTTTGTCTCCTTTGACTCTATTATCTTAACACGACTTTTAAGAAAATCTTGGTCAAAATTTCCCCGTTTTTTTTGCCAATTCTAAGCTCATCTTCTAGATTGACCACCTTTTCAAACAAAAGCTCCTGTTTTTTTAACTTTTTATGAATACTACTGGGAAAAGCATAGCCATTTTTATAGCGATATAATCTATGGTCCGAATTTTAAAATGTCTAGCTCCAAAAATGTCATATTCTCTCGCTCCAATTCTTACCTTTAAATTCTGTAATGCTGACTCGACTCTGGCAATAAACCCTTGATCAACAACTAACTGGTTTTGAATTTGCTGCTTTTTATTGAGGATATTTATGTGAAAATCTTCAGTATCATGTTGAACTTTAATTAATTCTTCTCCATCCCTTGCAACTTTAACGAACCTAGTTGCCTTATCTAAAATACGCTAACTCACCATTTAAAGCAGCTACTCTACTCTTATGATTGTTATATTCTGCTATTATTTCTTTCGTTTTCATTTTCGTGAACGACTATTAAGGGCAGATTCAAAGCTTAAGATCTTTTCCTCTGTCAAGTAATAGAGAGTAAGCTTTACGGGACTAATTCCCGTAAAGTCCCTTGAAGTTCTGGTGATTTCCTCGTCCCTAAGTGGAGTCGGCAATCTTTAAGTCATGGAGTGATTCCCGAGCTGCTTTAGCTTACTCATTTATCTAAATTCAAATCCATTATCCAATGTAATGGACTTAAACATCAACAAGCCATGTTCAGACAAAAGGGTGTGAACCACTTCTACGCTAGGGACCTTTAAGATCAGCGCTCCACGAGGGTTAAAGAGCCGGTTGCCTTTTTGCTTAGAGCCTTTGACCAAGTCTTTTTCCCAATCCCCCAATTCCTCACGATTTAAGATCGCTTTCACCACGTTCAAAAACACTTCTTCCTAGCCTCTTAATCTTTGTATTTTTCGGCTACGACGGTTGGTATTTTATGAAAGCTCTATATTCTTAACCGTTAATAGCCTTTGGTCAATTATAAAGGGTCTTTACAGAAGGAATCCATTCATTTGCCTCGGCGATATAAGTTTCCTGAAGCTATCCACCCAATTCCTACTCTAATGCTTTAGCGACTTTAAATAGAATGGATGGACATTTTTTCATGAAATAATCTTTTACTTAATTGTTAAAATAAAGTGTTTGCTTTCATTATAAAATGAGAAAAAATTTAAATTTCTTCTTAAATAATCCCTTAGATGATAACTGTTTTTTATTTTATAGAATCAGTGAATTATATATTTCATTTATCGTATTAACACTTCTTTGAGCCTAATTTTACCATCTTTTTGCTATTTACCCATAATTTTTGCTTTTTCAAATAAATATCGACACGTTAAATTCAATAAGGGTGTTAAGTTGAATTACTATTATATCGTTGCCGTTAAGAACAAAAAAATACTTCATAAGAGAATATAGACTAAATGCTATAGAGCGTTAAAAGGCATTGTGTTACCGTAATTGTCATGGAAACTAGCAAGTAACAGAGATAAAACCATGAGATAAAATTTACAAAAATGGTCATTTTCATACATAAAAGTACCCCTTGATCAAAAAAACAGTCAAGGCTTTACAATTTATTTTAGCAGCTATCACGTATCAATAAGGTAGCAAGTATTTCCTGTTTTAAATAAACTAGCAAATGATTGTCATTACGGAAATCAAGTCACTTATTACTACATCTTTTGAAATAAAAATCATTCACATTGATTGTAATAAGTTCTTAGTTTTTTTATTTGTTCAAAATAAATGGTTGTGCTTGAAACAGGGTGTCAGGCCTAATTGTCATATTCATTAGGAGTTAAGCCTTTTCACTTTCCCTTGATTCCATTCTTAATATGTCAATTTCTCCCCTTAAATGTAAGCACTGATAAAAATGGCTGCCCTCTCACCTGATACTTTTCACCCTTAAAATATACATTTACTGATGGCAAACTTCAAATTTCTTTGGTTTGATAATTAAATAATAGCAACTTGATTTACCTAGTATACTTCACGTTTTGTGTACCCTCACAAAGGACTTACATTACTATATTTCATTTTCAGCATCCAAAAAAGGAGTAGTCGTTAGCTACTCCTCATTCTAATGGTTTTTTTAATAATTATATTTAAAATAATACTTTCTTTTACAAAATAAAAGCTTACAAATCTGATTTTGTAAACGCCTGTTTTTATTTATGGTGCGGCCGAGAGGACTCGAACCTCCACAGGATTGCTCCTACCAGCCCCTCAAGCTGGCGCGTCTACCATTCCGCCACGACCGCTTTCTGATGTCACGATATCGTCTAAATAAAAGGCTAATATCCTTCATTAAACTATTTGAAACTCCTTTAGTCATGGAATACATAAGTATGAGCTTTATCTTTTTTAATAAAGCCCATAACTTACATACCACTAGACTACCTTCTAATATTTTATCATAGATTTTTAAATTTTCAAGAAAATATAAAATATTTACTCTATATTTTTATTATTTTAAATTTAAGCTTATTGTTAAAAGACTGATATTGAGTCAAATCATCACTTGGATACATTCATGAGGTAACAAAAATGGTAAACTGATAGTAATACGACTGTCATCATTATGTCTTTCTTAAGTTAATGAAAATAAGAATCTTTGACGAAATATAGAGTCCATCAGCTGTTAACTTGTTTTAAATAATTAATCAATCTATTTCCCGTTTAAATTTTCAAAATAAATAGATCCACCTTTTTCACCAATTATTTAATAATCATTATTTAAGTAAAATCGTCTGGTTCGCACTAAGTCTTTTGATTTCCAATATGAATACTTTATCCTGAGTAAATACCTCTACACTACATAGTATTGATTATTTCTAAAATTTTTATTGACAGGCATCTGCTCAATTTGAGCTCTACGATTATTAACTTTTTATATGATTCTCCAGAAGCTATTATGTTACCTTGATCTTCTGCAACTAAAATTTCTCCCTTATCTAGACAGTTTTTATAGACATCATCTAAACCTTTACTTTAAAACCATTCTAAATCAGCTTTTTAACAAAACATTTCTACTACCTCTTAAGTTTTTTTATGGTTATTTTGCCTATTTCAATCTTTGTCATTTGACTATTAACCTCTACTCCATACAATATGATAAGACTAACACTTTGCTTTCAAAAGCAAATTCGAGAAAATCTAGCAGAATAACTGACCTTCACCTGTTCAAGAGATTTTCTCGAGATCACTTTAAAGTTTGAGTTGAAGTCAACCCTTTTTTTCTTTAACTGGCTTCACACAACCTTTTTCTATCTTTTTAGCAAAAATTCTTAGAAAGAGTAAAGTTTAATTTGTAAAGCCCTCAAATACAAAAGAAAAGTAGTTCACAACGCCCGTTATTTATAAATTTGTTGATCATATGCATTTACAATACGCTCGCTATGGTGACAAGCAACTAGTCCGGTTCCTAACTTTCTTAAGCTAGGACAATGAATTTTGCATACATCTGTTGCATAAAGACAGCGCGGATGAAATTGACACCCAGTAGGTAAATGATTTATATCAGGAATTTCCATGCTTTTCAAAGGCAACTTGTGAATCATCTTTTTATGATGAGGATTGGCGACTGGCACAGCTTGTAACAGTGCTTGGAAATATGGGTGTTTAGGATGACTAATGGCTTCGTTTACTTCATTTAATTCAACGATGGATCCCAAGTACATCACCATGACGCGACCGTTATTGGCCATATATCTAGCTGTCGCTAAATCATGCGTAATATAAACAAATGAGATGCCGTGTTTTTGATTCATTTTAGCCATTAAATCTAATAATGAAATTCTCAAGGAAACATCAACCATTGACACGGGTTCATCGGCAACGATTAATTTTGGCTTCATTAACAGAGCTCGTGCCAGTAAAATTCTTTGTCTTTGTCCTCCGCTTAGCTGATGAGGATATTTAAATAAATATTGATCAACTGGCGTCAAACCTACCTCTTCTAAATATTCCGTACATTTCACTAAAGCAGCCTGTTTATCTTTAACTATTTTATGGTATAAAATAGGCCCACTTAAAGATTGAAAAATAGTTTTATTGGGGTTTAAAGCCGCAAAAGAATCTTGATGAACCATTTGCACGTCCGTTCGGAACTGTTTATATTCTGCCTTACTTAAATCAGCAACCTTCTTCCCCTTGTAGATCACTGTTCCATGACTTGCTTGATGAATATTAGCGATGAGCTTTCCTAATGTGGTTTTGCCACAGCCACTTTCTCCCACTACCGCTAAAATCTCGCCTGCACCTATTTGTAAATTAATCTCTTTTAAAACTCTGAATTTCTGTTTTTCACCAAAATCCATGCAAACATTTACCAATTCAATTAAACTACTCATTTACAGTTCCCTCCAATAAGCACATCTTGAGTAATGATTTTTATTTGTTTCAAGTAACGCATCACTATTTTCCTCTTTCCCATTACAACCCACTTTTTTCATTAACGAACAACGACTTTTAAAGCGACATTCGCCTTTTAAATCTAGCATATTGACCGGTGAGCCCTTGATAGATCTCCTTGTTGTAACCTCATCAAACAAAGAAGGAATGGCGGACAACAACGCTTTCGTATAAGGGTGCTTGGGCTGCTCATATACGTCTAAAACAGCGCCTACTTCCACAAATTGTCCCGCATACATGACAGCGATCCGATCTACCATGGATCCAATAATAGAAATGTCGTGAGTCAAAAAAACAATCGCAATTTGCTTTTCTTGATTAATTTTTCGTAAGATTTCTAAAATATACCATTGAGTGATGACATCTAAAGCTGTTGTCGGTTCGTCTAAAATAATAAGCTTCGGTTCAAGCAATAAACTTAAAGCGATTAAGACCCGTTGTTTCATCCCTCCGCTTAACTCAAAGGCAAAAGAAGCTAGCACGGACTCATCTAATCTGACAAATTGCAATAATTCCTTTACTCTCTCTAAGATTTGATCTTCAGGCGTTTTGGGAAAATGAGCCAAATAAGTTTCCACAAAATGATCCTGAACGGTAGCAATGGGATTTAAAGCATTTTGAGCCGCTTGAAAAACAGTTGCAATATCTTTCCACCTATATTGTCTGTATTCTTTCTCCGATAAAGCTAACAAATTTACACCATTAAAATAAGTAACTGTCCCTTCAGAAATTCTTCCTGGTTCCCTAATTAAATTAAGAACCGCTGATGCTAAAGTGGATTTACCACTCCCACTCTCACCAATAATCCCGAGCATTTCACCTTTATAAATCGTTAAACTAACATCCTCTACTGCTTTTAATACTTTATTTTCATCATGATTACGCACCTCATATTCAACGGTCATATTTTTACACTTTAACAGTTTCTCCACGTTTACACCTCTTTTATTTTGAAGATTTGCTTATGTTTTTTCTGGCGCTGCTTACTCATCATCGTCGTTCTAATTCGAGGATTAAACGCATCGTCCAGCCCTTTACTAAACATAAAACACCCCAGTTGAAACAAAATAATTCCCGTAATGGGCACCAATAAATAAATCAGGGCTTCTGTTCCAAATAAAGCTCCCGTTCGATTTAAGGCCATATCTAACATAATGCCCCAATGTTCTCCGCTAAATGGAGCCAGCCCTAAAACCATGAGACCCACACTTGCCAAAATTGAGGACTTCATCACCATCACAAAATTAACGGCTATATAAGAAACTACATTAGGTAAAATATCGTGAACAATCAGATAAGATTTCGGCATGCCTAAAACTTGACTAGCTTCCACAAAATCTTGATTTTTTAAGGTGAGTGTTTGAGAGCGAATCGCTCTCGCCAACCCTGCCCATGAACAAACGCTTAACACAAAACCAAAAGCCATCGCATTATCGGCATTAACCACTATGGACATGACCATTAAAACAGGAAAATTAGGGATCGTTTGCACGATATTCGTGATCATCATTAAGACATCATCCACATAACCCCCTATTAGCCCCGCTGTAATCCCAATCACAACTCCGGCCGTGATCGTGAAAATACCCGCATAAAAGGCGATTAATAAGACCTCTCTAGAGCCTAAAATAAATTGCTTTAACGTGTCTCTTCCGGCAAAATCAGTTCCCAGAAGATATCGCCAAGAAGGTCCTTGCAATCTCTGACTATAATCGGCTGTATCAGGTGTTAAGAAAATAGGACCTAAAACAGCCATTAAAATAAAAACTAACAGAATCACAGCTCCTGTAACCGCTTGTTTATTAGCCAAAATCACTTTAATAAAACTTAGCACACTAACAAATAGTTCTTTTATTTTATTCATCTAATTTCTCCCCTTCCTTCTTAATCTAGGATCGATAAATCCATATAAAAGCTCAACTAAGAAGTTGCAAAAAATGACCGTAATAATAATGACAAAAAACATTCCTTGCATCAACACCACATCGCGATTAGCCATGGCATTATTTAAGTAATAGCCCACACCAGGATAAGCAAATAAATTTTCAATTAATGGCGAACCTCCAACTAAGAGGCCAAAAGTAGTAGCTAGAGATGTAATCATAGGTAACATGGCATTTCTACCCACGTATTTAACCACAATATTATTTTGACTAATGCCTCGGGCTTTAGCATATTGAATATAATCCTCTCCCAGTACAGCAGAGGCGGTTGCTCTCATGTTGACGATCCAGCTCACCACATTGACAGTAAAAAACGCCATGATCGGTAAGATTGCATGATTAATCACATCAGCCATAAAGTTTAAATTAAAACCTACTTCTACCATGGTTGAATGAGCCCCTTTTGATGGAAACCATCCCAGTACCACGGTAAAAATCAATATTAAGAAAAATCCAATAATATATTCAGGGATAGCACCCAAAATCGAAACAGAAGCATCAATTGCAAAATTTAATTTTTTACTGTTTCTCCAAGCGCTATACATACCTATCATCATCCCGACAACAAAAGCAAAAATAGTTGAAATCCCCGTAATTAATAGAGTCCACGGCAAGGCAGACATCACGATCTCTCTCACATCTGTTTTATATCGCATAGATTGCCCTAAGTTCCCCGACAGCAGCCCTTTTGAAAATTCAAATAACCGTTGGAGTAGTGGCATATTTGGATCATAGTTCATCTGTGCAACAGCTCGCCTATAAGCTTCATCATAAGGGATTCCTTGAGTCGTCACCATTTCTCTTGCCAGTGTATCCACAGGATCACCAGGCATTAGCTGAATGATTAAAAAGGTGACGATAATCGCAAATACAATTGTTAAAATTAGAATCAAAATCTTTTTTCCCATAACTTCTCCTTTCTGCTTCTATTTAATTTAGAAAAGGTGCCCATCAGGCACCTTGAAACTATTGACTAAGGGTAATGACTTTTTCTTTAATTAAAGTAGCAATTAAATTTTCACCTACACCAGAAAATCTCGCATCTCTAATGATTTCATCCATCTCAAACCCTAAGTTCAAGGAATTTGAAAGAGTTCGTAATGGGAATCCTTTTTCTAAATAAGGAATAAAATAAACGCCTTCATTAGTTATTTTCATTAATTGCTCTGTTATTTCAGTAACTTCATCTTTCTCAGCATTAAATAATTGCTTCACTAAATTCGTGACATTGATCTCTTCACCTTCAAAGGTTATGATTATATCGCCAAATTCATCGGGAGTTAATCCTAATAAAAACGGTCTTGATCGATAAAGAGCTTCATAAGCCCCATAAGGGTGAGCATATAAAACATTACCAGTCGGCGCAAATTCAATGGCTAAAGTATGTTCCATATTTGTGAAGTAATCGTTGAAAGCCGAGCCTTCCATCGGTCTGAATTGAACAACAAAACCAAACTCTTGTAACCTCGTTGCAATCGCTTCCCCAGGAAGCATCGCTGAAACCCATCCGTTGTTAACAGCTAGTTCAAAACTTACGACATTTCCTTGATCATCTGTCCAGATTCCTTCGCTATTTTGTTCCCAATCAATAGCTGTTAATAAAGCTTCTGCTTTGGCTGGATCGAAACGATAATCTGTTAATTGCTCATTAGCAAAATCACTGACATTCCATCTATCTTGCAAGGTAAGAGGCAGCCCACTTAAAGTAGTTTCAGCTGGTAAACTTCCTGGTTCTGTTAAAGGCATGAGTTCATCACGATTAATTAAATAAGCGATGGCTTGTCTAAACTCTTTAACATTGGCTGGATATGTGTCTACATTAAAAACAACGGCCATTTGCGAAAATTCCGATACATACTGGGCCCGATAACCCTCAACACTCTCTCTTATGGTATCTTCCACTTCTCGAACAATACCGCCACTGTGAATGGCTAACGTCCCGTCCATCATGGCAACCGCAGCATTTTCAGGCGTGACAACACGCATCACTTGCAAATTTTTAATATCTAAAACTTCGCGATAGTGCTCATTTTGCACTAATAAAGCTTCTGACGTCGTCAAAGCTTGAACTTTGAAGGGTCCTGAACCAACGATTTCTTCCACATTTGGTTGAAATTCTTCTAAATCCAAATTGATCTCTCTTAATTTCTCATTTGCTTCTTCAGAAAACCAAAAACTATTGGTTTCTGGATGCCAAGTCCTCCCGGTTAGCGCCACCTCTTTATAAACATTTGCCCATTGTTCATAGTGTGAAGTAGGCGCATTCATTTTAATGTCAAATAACATATTTACAGCAAGATCACTATTTGTTTTAAAATGAAATGCCATCGTGGTTTCATCCACCACCTCAATCTCTTCTAAAACTTCCCATATTTGTCGTCGGCCCACGTTCATATATAAAGCCGTCTCAACATCTTTGGTAGTTAACGATGTCCCATCACTCCATTTTAAATCTTCCTTTAAAATTAAAGTTAAAATTCCGTTTTCAAAAGAAAAACTTTCACCTAAATGAGGTTTAAATTCACCATCGGGAAACGGAGCATAGACAAATAAGTTGTCTTGCATATAAGGCTCAATCCCGTTTATATAGCCGCCAATAAAAGGATTCCCGTGAGCTGCAGGAGGTACCACATAATCTCCATTAATCACTAAAGTGTCATCTTGATCAACTTGTGTCACGTTATTTGCACAACCAGTCATTATTATCGTACTCATCAAAAACAAAATTAAGCTTGCTTTAAACTTCATCATGACTTACCTCCCAATTTTTATTTTGAACCATCCTATCGCTATACATTAGCTGTTATGTCAACTAATACCCTTACAAAAGGAAATAAAGTCCAAACTATGAAATGATTTTAACATTATATTATCATTAAGTCAACATTATTTTTAAGCGTTTTCTCTCGTTATTTTATCATTACGAATTTAGTAATAGTAATCTTTTGTAATTATATGCTTTTGTAAATAATAGCTACAAACTTGACTTTCGCTAAATTTCTACTATAATAAAGATAACCCTCACGGCGAAAAAGATGAAGACGAAAACTGGAAAGGAATTCTCATGAAAAAAGTTACCATGCAAGACATAGCCAATAAATTAGGGATTTCAAAAAATTCTGTTTCACAAGCTTTAAGAGGAAAAAGGGGAGTGAGCGAAGAAACAAAAGAATTAATTATCAAAACGGCAGAAGAATTAGGATACCATTATCGCAATAAAGAAGCAAACGCTTTTGACATAAACCAGAAATCTATCGCGCTAATCGCATCTGATTTCGCCTTCTCTATGAGAGATTTCTTTGGGAAAATTTATTTAAGTATTGAAGAGTCAGTGGCCAAAGAAAATTGGCATTTATTTGTTCAATCGATTAACAATGAGCAAAGAAAATCATTGATGTTGCCACAAGTCATAGAAAATGGTGAAGTAGACGGCGTTATTATTCTGTCTCACATCAGTGATGAATATATTGAACAAATTATTAAAACAAAAATTCCTACGGTCATCATTGATCACCATTATCCAGGCATTCAAGCAGACTGTATTCTAACCAACAATCGGTTTGGAGCTTTTCAAGCCGTTGACTATTTAATGAAATTAAATCATAAAACGATTGGTTTTATCGGGAACACCTCTTTCTCTCCTAGCTATGAAGAACGCTTAGAGGGATTCTTCCTGGCTTATCGAAAAAATGAGTTAATACCCAATCCTAAATTTATTATGACCCATATAACCGAGTCAGAAGAAGAAATTTTCTCATACTTAGACTCTCTAAATGAACAACCCACCGCTTGGTTTTGTGTCAATGATGGGTTAAGTTTTTACGTTAATTCTTATTTACAACAACATAATTTCCATATTCCTAATGATATCTCGATCTGTAGTTATGACAATGGACAATTGTCTAAGTTAACGAATCCTAAAATAACAACCTTAGACATTGATTTACGGTACTATGGAACATGTGCTTTCCAGCAACTGGTGTGGAGAATGAAACACAAATCAGCTCCTTACCGAGAAATTTTGTTTCCCTCAACCCTTCTGAAACGAGAATCAACAGGACTGGCTCCAAATCAATCAGCTAATTAACAATGGAATATTATAAAAAAAGCTTGTGATGCAACAATAATCACAAGCTTTTTTTCAGTAGTTACAATAATTTAAAAACACAACAATTTTTAAATTTATCAAGTTATTAGGGTAAAGTTTAACTAACCTCTCCGACTGAGAGAGAATCCGCTTTGTAGTCATGCTTTTTCAAGTAATAGTTAGAGACGATATTGCCCACTCTAATGGATTTCTACTAATTATGTCTTCTCTAAGAGCTTCTTAAATTTTTTTATCCAATCATTTGACTTAATTTTATATAAAAAAACACCCTTAAGGTGTATGACTTTTAAATGGAGCGGGTGAAGAGAATCGAACTCTCACAGTCAGCTTGGAAGGCTGAAGTTCTACCATTAAACTACACCCGCGTTTTAAGTTTTAAGTTTTCAATGGTCGGGAAGACAGGATTTGAACCTGCGACCCCCTGGTCCCAAACCAGGTGCTCTACCAAGCTGAGCCACTTCCCGTTTAAAATGGCGGAGTAGGAGGGATTTGAACCCTCGCGCCGGTTTCCCGACCTATACCCTTAGCAGGGGCACCTCTTCAGCCAACTTGAGTACTACTCCATTTTCAAAAATATTCATCGCTAACAACTTAATTATCTTATCACACCCCCTATGTAAAGTCAATAAATTTACCATAATTATAATCATTAGCCTTATATTAGGACTTGTCTTAACACTCATCAAATTAATCTGGAATTCAAGATTAATATTTTGTCGCGTTCCTGAAAATTGTCAAGAATCCATCGTTTTAAACGGCTGTTACAAGGTGATACCCAAGCGAGCTTTTGATCTAATTCTAACAAGAAATTAAAAAACTATTCTAAAGTCAGCTCATTTAACTCCGATTGCTTTCCTCATAAAAGATGGAATAAGCCACAAAAAAAGAGTTCTTATGAACTCGAAAATGTTTGTTTTTATGGCGCGCCCAAGAGGAGTCGAACCCCTAACCTCTTGATCCGTAGTCAAACGCTCTATCCAATTGAGCTATGGGCGCATTTTTGATGGAGCGGGTGAAGAGAATCGAACTCTCACAGTCAGCTTGGAAGGCTGAAGTTCTACCATTAAACTACACCCGCTTTTTTTTAGAAGCTTTACCTGTTTT
>Ga0153980_1000264_pt1 | contig 25164 bp, 29 predicted proteins | sample TSGA064MetaG_FD_104722 | JGI IMG/M metagenome (GOLD analysis project Ga0153980, IMG submission 104722) | Attine ant fungus gardens microbial communities from Georgia, USA - TSGA064 MetaG | ecosystem: Host-associated > Fungi > Mycelium > Unclassified | place: USA: Georgia, Magnolia Springs State... | reverse complement strand
GGACCAGCCTTTGATTTTGTCTGTGGCGTCGTCGGGTTCTTATTTGACGGAATTAAATATTTATTTGAAAAGTTAATGCAACTTTGGGATTTACTTAAAGACACTGGCGTTATTGATGCTGTTGGAAAAGCGTTTGATGGCGTTTTAACGGTCATTAATAAAGTTCTCGATGCCGTTAAATGGCTCGCTAATCTTGTAGGTTCTGTTTTTAGCACCGTTGGTAATTTCTTTGGCAGTGTCGGCAGCTTTTTATTCTCCAGCGGTGGTTACGGCGATTTAACTGGACCTGCTAACACATTAAATTTAACCACTCATATTAACGTACATAACAACGGCAGTCAAATCAACCGCGCCGAAATTATTAGATGGGGTGATGTCATCACCGATGTGGTCGATGAAAACTTAGGAAGGAGGTTTTAGGGTTGGCTTATAGAAAATTTTGGTTAGTCAACGGTCAAAATGAATCCTACGATCTGACGGACTTTTTTAATGGGGCGCTAGCCATTAATCCTAGTGGTTTAGGAGCAAGCGCTATTCTGTCATTAACCCGATTGGGTGATTCCCATTTAGCCGATTCTCTTCAATGGGAGCTAAAAGATATCAATTTAGAATTAGTCTTTAGCAATAGTAAAAACAATACAAAAGCTTACGACCAATACAAAAAGTTTCTCGCTTTTACCTCTAAATTTCCGCTTTATCTCCACTATCAAACCCCTGATATGGCGGTAGACTCTTACTTCAAAGAGGTCCTCTTATCGAATATTGATAAAACAGAAATAAGCTTAGATTACCAAACCCTAACCTGTCCCCTCACCCTCACGCCTTTAACCTTGTGGAAAGCCAGTGAGGAAACGGTTATTGAAGTCCATTCAAATCGTCAGAATGGAAAATCCTATGAATTAAACCGACCTTATCATTACGCTGGCAATGATATCGATCATATTGAGGTCAATAATAATTCCAATGTTAGTATTCCGTTTGTTATGGAAATTGACGGAAAATGCGAGGATCCAACGTACAGCTTATTTGATCATCAGCTTCATCAATATGGCATCGGGAAATTTCTAGGGACTTTTGATTATGTGTACGTGAATTCGGAAGACTTAAATGAAAGTATTCAACTGGCTGAAAATGGTGCCTTTTTACCCAATGCCGTCAGTTATCAAGATACAAGTATCGGCACAAGGGGTCAAACGTATTTGACGTTTCTTTATTTGGCCCCCGGTAAAAATATTTTAAAATTTACATTTGCTAATAACTTCACTGGCAAAATAACCATTAGAATGAGGGATCGTTATGTTACAGTCTAAAAAGCCGTATGATCGCATCTATGTCAAAAGTCGATTAGCCATCCAAGACACGGTCATTTTAAGCTTACGCGCCTTAGAATATACGGTTAGAAGAGATGCCTTAAAAAAAGCCCTGTCCACATTTAAAGTGGATCGGGTGCCTTCTGCCATTTCAATCGGGGACCTACTAATCTTGATGGATGCCTACGGCGTTAAGTTGTACACAGGAATCATTGTAAGAATGGAAAATAACTTCATTGAATGTCAGCAAATCATGTCGTTATTCGATGATAATTACTTATACCAAATTGAAAATAAAGCAACCATCGAAGAAACCGTGGCCCATCTCATTGAAACCCAATTTCAAAAAAACCAGGATCCCATTATTAAAGCCATTTTTAGTCCTTTCCAAATCCGCTTCCAAGCAGGGAAGAAACAAATTTTGCCCTCCGTAGAAGAAAAAACGATTATTAATTTGGAAGCCTTTCTTTATCAATTATTTGATGATTACGGCATTCTTGTGGAGTGTTTTATTCCCTTTGAAAAAGCGCAACCCACGTTAGAAATCAAAACCGATACCCGTCCGAAAATTAAGATGATTGATAATACCGTGTATACACCCATTATGTTACCCACTGAAGAAGTGTATGAAATTAATAAGTTAATGGTCTATAGCGATGAGACAAAAGAATTTAGAGGCACTTGGTTTGGCAGTCGCAATGGGATTACCGATGATCCTAATGAACTGACGCGATATGCGGTAGTCAAAACAAATATTGAGTTTAGCGATGATCCTATCGAGAACCTTATTGCTAATCATTTAAAAGACGATATGTACAATCATAAATTAGAAATTGAAATGATCATTAATAATTTATACAAATTTGAAGAGATGTCTTTAGGTCAAAGGTTTGATATTTGGATTAATAATCGCTACTATAAAACCATTTTAACGGGTTATGAGTTTGTTAAAGAAGCTAATGAGAAGATCAAATCAGTTAAACTCATTTTCGGTAAAGTTCGGACCAAAGCATCACAAAGGTGGAATGTGCAATGATCGCAAACAAGCGTTATAAACAATTTTGTATGGACCAACAACCCATCATCCGTGGCATCACCATTCATAATACCAATAATGCATATTCAGCTCTGGAAAACTTACAACGGATGGAACAATCAGCGATAAATTTTGCCGCTCACGTGTTTATTGATGAAAATGAAGTGGTCGAGGCGTTACCCTTAACCAGAGGTTGCTTTCATACTGGCAAAGCCTTTGATCGAGGCAATCAGGAGACAATAGCTGTGGAAATTTGCCGCTCCACATGTTCATTAGCGTTATATTTACAGGCACAAAAAAGAGCCCTTCATTGGATTAAAAAAACATTGGCAGCCAATAATCTAGACCAGCGCGCCGTATTCTTTCATCAAGATTTTGATGAACGAGCCTATTGCCCGCACCGTATTTTTGATATTTATGGAAATAAACAAAATTTTATTGAAAAGGAGTTGAACTCATGACCTTAAAAGTTATGCACGATAATAATCTCAATATTTTAGCCAAAGAAGATGGAATCCATTACTATACCCTTAGCGGTTATACCAACCATTATATTTCTAATGCTTATGGCGCTAAATTTGAAGTGACCTTAAACGGTCTAATGGCTCAGCTAGGGTCTGGGCAAGGCGCTGTTTATGGTCGCCATCTAGTAAATGATGGGGAAGCTGAAATTAGTTGTCAGCTTCCCATCAATAGTCAGGGCTACTTAGTTTTAAGTTTAGATTTAACAAAATCAGTGGGCAGTGAGCTAAGTTTTACAGCGAAAACGATACTGGACGCAGAAGATTTAAATTACAAAGGAGCAAAATATGATCTGCCCTTATATCACTATCAAACCAATGCCACTTCTGTTATTAAATTTGATGATGTCCGCGTCTATTATGACCGCCAATTAAGCACAGATCGGATTGCCGATCAGGCGATTACGGTGGATAAACTAGCTAATGAAGTCTTTTTAAAAATGTATCCAATTGGGTCTATTTATACAAGTGTCGTCAACACCAGTCCCAGCACTTTATTTGGTGGTGTTTGGACCGCTTTTGCTACGGGTAGAACTTTGGTCGGTATCGATACCACTCAAGCAGAGTTTAATACTATAGAAAAAGCTGGTGGCGCAAAAACACATACACTCACAGTTCCTGAAATTCCTGGTCATACTCACGTACAGCGTGTAACAACCGGTAATACGGGAACAGCTTTAAGAAATGATTATTCATCTGATGGTCGAGGTTTAATCTATGATCAGGGCGTTGAAACATCTATTGCTGGTGGGGGGCTAGCCCATAACAATTTACAACCTTATATTACTGTCTATATGTGGAAAAGAACAGCCTAGCTTTATACTAATAAAATTGCAAAAAAATCAAGAACATCTTAAAACAACACGGAAACAGAATGAGCGTCCAGTGTTCGTTCTGTTTTCCAATAAAACTAAATTTATGACCTGAAGGAGGTATCATAATGGCTAGATTTAAAACCATCTTAACCAATGCTGGAGCCAGCTTACTCACCCAAGCTCTCGCAAAAAGTGAAACCGTAACAATCAACTCAGTCGTTATGGGAGAGGGTGTATTTGAAGAAAAAGACAAAAGCAATATCACGGCACTGGTCGCGCCTGTAGAAGTCAACACCCTACTAGGCGAACGAGAATTTATTGAAGGAGATCCCAGTCTTTTAAAAATATCCATTCAAACCTTAAATAATGGGTTAACAGAACCTGTTCCGATCAGAGAAATCGGTCTTTATGCCGAAGACACTTTTTTTGCTTATGCTTGGCTAGAAGGAGCAGATACAGACAATATTTTACCGCCACCGCTTCATCTCGAAGTAGCGGATACCATCCATCTCCATGAATTAGCCCTCTTTGTGACTCATCAAGAAAATGCAAAGATCGAAGTAACCTTTGCCTTTGCTGGCTTCGTTAGCCAAAATAACTTTAACCAACATCAAGAAGATCGAGTCGTCCATCTCTCAGAACCAGAAAGAAAACTGCTAGATGAGATCAGAGCAGAAGGTGGGATAGGGACTGATAAGATAGTGAATCAAGCCATTACCACTGCAAAGCTAGCAGACGGTGCCGTAACCCCAGATAAACTAGCTACGACGGTCAACGGCATTCGAGAAGCTTGGTTTACCACTCCAGGGAATCATACCTGGACGGTTCCAGCAGGTGTCACTGAAATTAGTGTAACGGCTTGCGGCGGTGGGGGTGGTGGAGCGGGTAGAACCGGGGCACATACCGGGACAGCACCACAGGGAGCTAGTGGTGGAGGCGGAGCGGCAGCCATTATTAAACGCCCTTTTTCTGTCGTTGCTGGTCAGTCAATTGCAATCACAGTAGGTCAAGGAGGTAGCGGCGGTTCAACATCTAATACTACTGAAAATAATGGTGCAGCTGGTGCTGCAACCGTAATAGGAAACTTAATCACTTTAAATGGCGGCGGTGGTGCAACCCATAATACACAGGGTGCTAGCGGTGGTACGGGTGGCGGTTCCGGAGGTCGATCATCAACTTTAGGTGTAGCTGGGAACTTAAATGGTACATGGGGTGGAAATGGTGGGATTGGGGGAGCCGGAGGCGCCCCAGGGAATTGTACAGCTTTTGCCCCTAATATCCGGTATGCGGTCGGAAGTGGCGGCGGCGGTTCATTAGGTGGAGGCGGCGGCGGTGGCGCTTCAGGAATGTCTAGTGGAGGTGGCGCCGGTGGCGGTGGCATCTTTGGTTCAGGTGGAATCGGTGGTAGTAGTGGCAATGGAACGGGGGCAACCAATATCGGAGGCGGTGGTAGTGGTGGATCTGGCAACTCAACGGTTAATCGGGGATCGAATGGTGGCGGTAGTGGTGGTAGTGGAGCTTATGGTGCTGGCGGAGGCGGAGCTGGCACGGCTTGGGATGGAAACAATGGCTACTGGGGCGGCAGTGGTGGTAACGGTGGTAACGGGCTTGTCATTATCAAATGGTAGAAAGGAGTTAAAAAACATGAAAATTGTACAAATCTTAAATAATAAAGCGCATTGGATTTTTGAAGCGGAAAGTATACCGAACTATCCGCCAGACCCAGAAGGCAAGGAAATCATTTTGGTCGATATAACTAACCAACCAGACGTACAAGAAGGGTGGGAATATGATCCTGAAACCCAAACCTTTACTAAACCTACTCCGTCACAACAAGACCTTGAAGAATCACCTCATCTAACAGACGCCCAACTTCCTATTACCCATGAAGATTTAATGGAGATCCAGTTACTGCACTTAAAACTTACCCTTGAAAACTTAACTGCTAAAAAAAATGGAAGAATGCTACGTAAAGAAGATTCCAGTCTTTTAAATTCAATCATTAAAGGCTTTGCAATTTTAATCTTTAGAAATAAACTCACAACGGCTAACATTCCAATTTCTATAAGAGAAAAGGTGGAAGAAGAATTAATCGCTATGTATAAGAAAGCCTTAACCGAAGGAAAAATTCAGCTCAATCAAGTACCAGACGACTTTATCGAAGCAGTGAATATATTGTTAAATGCAGACGATAAACGAACAGGTACTGAAAGCTAACACACAAGACGGAATAAACCCCAGATTAGTTCTAATCACGAAGAGAATTAGCAAAAAATAGGTAAAAAAACTATAACTAAACGTGTTAAGGTAATAGTATCAAAAGCTTAATATCAAGTGCGAGCAGTAACGTGAAAAACAGGCGCTACTTGATGAAAGAAGATCAAGCTCGACCTCTATGTCGTTAAACTGGAACACACACCATTAATTAGAGAAAAGTGAGAGGCGATTAAAGCAAAGACATTAACATCCACTGAGAAGCGAGCATGAACCTTAATATTAAGAATTGTTTGAGAAAAGGTCTAATTTTTTTATTTTTGTAACATCCGTCAAGTCCATAATGATGGACACTAAAAAAAGATACGGAAAATAGCTCCTTGTATTTCAGCTAAATAAGAGTGATCCTCTCTATTAATCGAAGATTTACCTCATTATCTTAAAAATCTACTTAAAGTTAGTGTGTAACACTTTCCTTATTAAGTGTTAATGTGCTCTGTTTCTTAACCGCTACCTAATGTAGATGCGAGCTGCATTTAGCGTACGCCTGGGATGCTGTAAAGTGACTTTGCTCTGAACACTCTCACAAGATTTTAAGTTACAAATTAATAACTCTCTAATTAATTGAACAAAAGCCAAGGAAATTTCTCTTTGGCTTTTTCTGATTCATGAATTAATAAAGCTAAACGATTTAAAGTTTTGCTTCATGGAGGTGATTAAATCCAAGGTCTCCCATAGAAAGTAGACATTAAGCGTAGAAACAGGCGACATAAAAAGGAGTGAGAGGGAGGTAGACCGTACAAGAAAATAAATAGTTGCCATTAAATTCAGTTAAAGGGGGAGGTTAAATGGAAGGAAAAATAATAAGTCGAGATTTTTTGCTTAGCTTAAGTGAAGTCTTAGTTAGCGAGTATGGATTTGACGTCCAGATTGGAAGCCAGCCAAAAAGTAGTAAACGACCTTGCTTTTATATCGAGCTAATTCGCACCCAACAAAGAAAGATTGGCGTGAGGGGATATGAACGAAAGCAAGCGTTTTGTATTCACTATGATCCCGAAGAACAGGATGATTTAACGTTAGCTTGTATAGAAGTCGGTGAACACTTACTATTCTTACTTGAATGGCTAGACGTCGGAAAAAACAAAAAAAGAGGAAGCCAGATGGAGTACACCATCATGGATAACGCCCTCCAGTTTTATCTGAATTTCGACTACCACTTCCTCGTTAAAGACGACGAACAAGTCATGGAAACGTTAGAACAAACCAGTGGCATAAAAAACGGCAGTTAAAAAATATAAAACAGTAATGACATTACACAGGTTAACCATTGGACCCTTAACATTAAAAAGAAACAGATAGACTAATAAAAAAGCAGAAAAATTAAAAAAAGAGGTGTCATATGAGAACAGGCGGAGGAACATTTGTCAGTCATAATAAAATTTTACCAGGAGCTTATCTTAATTTTGTTTCACAACCTAGAGCCATGTCGTCATTAGGCGTTAGAGGCATCGTTGCCGGGCTCTTAAACTTAGATTGGGGGGTTGCCGGTGAGATCGTCACGGTTGACAATCAAGACTTTCAAACCAACAGCTTAACCCTTTTCGGATACAGTTTTACCGATCCAGAGCTAGTCTATGTCAGAGAACTATTTTTAGGTGCAAAGACCTTAAAATACTTTCGACCAGCAGGCGGAACCAAAGCGGTTGCAAGCATTGGAGACTTGTCGGTGCAAGCCTTATATCCAGGTATTAGAGGGAATGATCTTAAAATCATCATCGAACCTTATATGGACGACGAAAATGATTATCTCGTCACAACCTTACTAGGCGTTGACAACATAGAAGTTGATTCCCAAAGAGTCAGTGATTTAGAAGCGTTACAACCTAACGATTTTGTGACTTTCATCGGTGAAGGAGAACCAGAGACCACAGCTGGAATCAACTTAAAAGGGGGAACCAATCAAGCTGTCACAGGAAATGATTACACAACGTTTTTAGGCTTCATTGAAAAAGAAAATTTTACCACTTTATTTTATCCCGGTTCCGACCCGGTCACAAAAGGCTTATTTACTAGCTTTACTAAGCGACTAAGAGATGAGGAAGGCTTTAAAATAACGACCGTCCTTCATAAATATTCCGATGCTGATTTTGAAGGGATCATCTCTGTTAAAAATGAAGTAGCAGGAACGCATAAGGAAGCCTTAGTTTATTGGGTGGCGGGGATGAGCAGTGGTGCACAAGTCAATGAGACTCTGACCAATCGTCGTTACCACGGGACACTTTCGATCAACTCAAAATATTCCCCAAGAGAATTAGAAGAAGCCATTGTTAATGGAGAATTTGTTTTCTATGGTGAAACAGATCACATGAAAGTCGTCAGAGACATCAATACATTCACTTCCTTTCATCCTCATAAAAACCAAGACTTCAGCAACAATCAAGTCATCAGAGTTTTAGACGAAATAGGTAATCGAACGGCGCAAATCTTTAGTGATTTCTTCTTAGGTCAAATCCAAAATGATGAACTCGGACGAGATCTTTTCAAGGTAGAACTCATTAACTATAATGAAAAATTACAAGCGCTGGGAGCCATTACAAACTTTACCGCAGAAGACATTACCATCATCAAAGGGCAAGATAAAGGGGATGTGGTGGTCGATCAATACATCGAACCGGTCGGTTCAATGGAAAAACTATATATGACAGTCAAAGTACTTTAGGAGGATAAAAGATGAGCCAAAAAACATTAGCAGCACTTGATACCATATTTGGAGCTTTGGGAAGAGCCTACATTACCGTTGATGGAAGTAGAGAAGAATTACTTTACGCCAAAAATATTGAGGCAACGGTGGAAAAAAACAAAGTGGAATTATCTGTCCTCGGGCAAACAGGGAAAAAACATAAAGCGGGCGGTTGGAACGGAACCGGTAGCATGACCATTTACTACTGCACCACGCTGTTTCGCGACATGATGTTAAAATATATGAAAACAGGCGTCGATACGTATTTTGATCTCGTCATTGAAAATATGGACCCTGGTAGTCACATCGGTCGTCAGACCCTGTTGTTAAAAAGATGTAACTTAGATAACGTGATCCTATCAAAAATAGACATTGAAGAAGAAGCGATGGAAGAAGAAGTCAACTTCACCTTTGAAGATGCAGACCTCTTAAATCGCTTTAGTCCCATTATTGGAGAATAAGGAGTAAATGAATATGACACTTAAAAGTTTTTTAAAAGAAAACGCAGAAATCGTACCCAATCAAAAAGTCATCATCAGTGAAAGATTCAAAGATGACGATGGAAATCCGGTCGCCTTTGAACTCAAAGCCTTATCCGAAAAAGAAATAGAAGGCTTAAGAAAAGCGTGTACCAAGCGTATAAAAACGAGAAACGGCTACAAAGATGAAACCGATCAAAACCAGCTCGTCTCCAAAATGATCGTTGAAAGTGTCGTCTTCCCTCCCTTAAAGTCAGAACAATTACAAGCCAGTTATCAGGTCATGGGAGCCGAAGACTTGTTACAAGCCATGCTCGTAGCCGGAGAGTATGCCAACTTAACCTTAAAAGTACAAGAAATCTCAGGCTTTAGTCAAGACTTAGAAGAAACCATAGAAGACGCAAAAAACTAATTCAAGGAGGTGATATGGATGCGAATATCGCCCATTATTGCCTCCACAAATTACGTAAATTTCCCCATGAATACCTCGCTTTACCCAGCAAAGAAAAAGCCTTTGTGATCGCCTCCATTCAAATCAAGTTGGAACACGAGAAAAAGGCGGAAAAAGCACTTAAAAAAGCAAAAAGAAATTAACCGGGAGGTGACTCATGCCATCTTTACAAACGGCGATCCATATCAAATACAAGTTGTCCTATACCACCTTATTAGGACAAAACATCGATCAAAAGCTCAATCAATCGTCTGTTTGGGTTCAAGAATTCAAAGCTTATGAGGCGCAAGCACACGACCTGCTAGAAGCTAAAAATCAAGCGCTCCAAACCTTTGAAATGAACCTAGCCCGTACTATTCTTTTAGAACAGGCGTTTAGCGATGAAGTCCAAAAAGCCAATCAGTTGCTTGAGGATAAAGACCAATCCCTCAAACACACGGAAAAAACGACCCAGAATTTAACCTTAAAACAGAAATTATACAATAAGGGACTCAGCGAAAGTCAAAAACTGCTAAAGCAACTCAGCGACGGCATAAAAAAAATAAACCTTAAAAAACGGGCTTGGACCGGTCTAAACCAACTCGTTAGCAATGGATTAAATTTAGCTGATCAAAGACAAGCCATTGAACTGCCGCTTCAAATAAAGATGCAAAACTTAGGAGCTACTCAGGCTGAATTTGAGTCCATCACCGCCCATGCTAAAGCGTTACAAGGAACCACTGTCTTCTCTGATCAAATGTTTCTCGCTAGTACCGCCGAGCTAACGAAGTTTGTTAGTTCATTAGATCATATTAAAGCTTTAAAAGATCCCTTAGCAACGATGACAGCTAGTTTAAGTGGTGTAAAGGCGACCTATCAAGACATGACGAAACATGCTCAAAGCTTAGGCAAGGCTTTAAATGGGAACCTCAGCGAAATGGAGGGCGCCGGCTTTGTCTTTACCGACCTTCAAAAAAAGATCTTACAAACAGGAACCGAATTAGAACGTGTTGCCGTCATCACCGATGTGGTTGAAAGTCAAATGGGTGGGCTGTCAGAGGCGTTAACGAACACCCTTCCAGGCAGACTGCAACAGATCCGAAATGGACTCACTAACATTTATGAAGGAATAGGACGCCAGTTGCAACCAGCCCTCCTGCAAATGGCGACTTTATTTTATGACCATTTACCACAAATCGAAAAGCTGTTAACGAATCTAGGCGTTATGATTATGGCAGGCGCGCAATTTTTTGCCAGCTTTGTGTTTCCTATTCTCATAGCAGGCTTCAACCAAATCATCGAAGTTGCCTCCGCCATCTACGACGTCTTTGCTAATAACTGGACCCGCATTGAACCGATCATCTGGGGGCTTATCTCGGCTTTTGCCGTTTATAAAACCGTCCTCTTAGGCGTTGCCTTAGCCAAAGGCATGGCTACTCTTGCCGCCGGGGCATTAAAGATAATGCTAACAAAAGTCTTAGCCCTCTTGTTTAAGATTATCTTACCCATTCTACTTATCATCGGGCTTGTCGCTTTAGCGATTAAAACATTTACCAATTGGGCCGATGAGGCTCAAAATATGGCTGGAATCATCGTCGGAGCCGTAGCCGTCATAGGGGCTTTCATAGCCAATCTCTTTATTTTTCTTTACAACTCTATTTTAATCGGCATTGAAACACTATGGAATGAATTTGTCCTTTTTGCCAATTTTCTCGGTAATTTATTTACTGACCCTTTAGCCACAATCGTGAGACGCTTTGCCGAAATGGGCGACAGCGTTTTAGGTATCTTAGAAACCCTCGCTAAAGGAATCGATTGGGTCTTTAATAGTAACCTAGCAGGTGCTGTCAGTGATTGGCGCCAAGGACTTAGCGCCAAGGTAGAAAATACATTTGGACCGGCAGAAGAATTTTTCCAACCGCTCGATCTCGTGCAACGAGATTATTTAAGCTTAGAAAAAGCCTTTCAGGGGGGATACGACTTTGTTGGTAACGTCTCAAGTGTGCTTAGCACGCCACCACCCATTGAATATGAAAGCGATGGAAATGGCTTTAATAACCCGCTAATAGGGGCCTTGAATCAACAACAACAGGTGTTAGACGACATCTCAGGAAGCGGAGCGAATACCGCTCATAACACCGCTTTAATGGCAAATGAAGTGAATATTGCCGATGAAGATTTACGCTATTTAAGAGACATCGCCGAAAAAGAAGCAATCAATTATGTGATAGCCAACACTATCGTTCCTCAACTTAAAGTTCACATTGAAAAAGTCGATCAGGCAGCCGATATTGATGACCTTTTAAATCGCTTAGAGGAAAAAGTAGAAGAAGAACTATTCCTCTATCCAGAGGGGGTTTATGCTTAAATGTATCAATTTTATTTAAATGAAGACTTATTACCCTTGCCACCTCAGGAACTATCGATCCAGGTAAATAATCAAAACAGCACCGTCGACTTAGTTTCAATGGGAGAAGTCAATCTTTTAAAAGCAATCGGCTTAAGAAGTTTTTCCTTTCAAATCCTCTTACCAGGTAAGCCCTATCCCTTCCTTGCCACCTTAGACGATTTTAAGATGCCCATCTACTATCTCGTTAAATTAAGAGCTTATAAAGAAAATAAAACACCCATTAGACTTATCATTATTAGAAACTTAACAAGCGGTGACGATCTGTTTGAAACCAATCTACAAGTAAGTATTGAAGACTATCAAGTCCTCGAAAAGGCAGGAGCTGAAGGAGACGTTCAAGTTGAATTAAACTTAAAAGAGCATCGAACGCCAGTGGTTCAGGTGCAACAAGTGCAAGCAGTCGTTGACGGTATCACAGAGATAACAGAAGAGGTCAAGCGAGAAGAAAAAAGCATTCCCACCACGTATACCGTCGTTTCAGGCGATACGTTGTGGGCCATCGCTAAACGGCAGTTAAATGATGGGAGTCGCTACAAAGAAATTGCGACTTTAAATGACATTCAAGATCCTAATCAACTAAGAGTGGGACAAGTGTTACGTCTACCTTAACTAGAAAAGAAAAGGGGTGGAACATGGAGTTAAAGCTAACAATTAACAGCCTTGATGTCACTCAGCTTTGTCAAGGACAAATAAAGTGCGAAACGTCAAGAAAAGGCAGTTGCGGTAAATTAACCATTTCCTTATTAAATCACGCCGGTTTAACTTATCATGAAGGGGATGAAGTCAATCTAATTATCGATGAAATCAACCTGTTTAAAGGATACGTGTTTAAAAAACAGCGCACCAAAGAACAAATTATTGAAACCACCTGTTATGACCAGCTCATTTATTTAAAATTAAATAAAGAAACTTACGTCTACGAAGAGCTGACGGCGACTCAAGTCATTCAAAAAATAGCGGGAGACTTTCAGCTAAAAATCGGTCATCTAGCTAATACAGGCTATGTCATTCCTAGCCGAGAAGAAGATATTCAAACCCTCATTGATATTATTTATACCGCCTTAGACTTAACGCTTATTAATACCGGTCAGTTATTTGTGCTCTACGATCAAGAAGGTAGTCTGACGTTGAAATCAATCCAAGAAATGAGACAAGATAAAATTTTGTCCACAGAACAGACGTTGATAGATTATGATTACACCATAGATATCGAAACCCAAACTTTTAATCAAATAAAATTAGTCCGAGACAACGAAGAAATCGGCAGAAGAGAAACGTTTATTGAAAAAGACAGTCTCAATATGAACAGATGGGGAATCATTCAACAACATGAGAAAGTGAGTGAAAATCTAACCGAAGGGCAAGTCATTAACCTCGTCCAACGAAAATTGGCGCTTTATAATCGAATCCACAGGTCCTTAAAAGTCACCGAATTAGCTGGTGATCCAACCATGAGAGCTGGACAATCGCTCTTAGTCCAAATTCCCAATTTAGGCGAGATCAACCTAAATCATTGGTTAGTCATCGAGAAGTGTACTCATCTGATTAAAAATAATGAACATATTATGGAACTAGAGTTAGTAGGTGAATTTCAATGAGTTTAATCGAAACCATAAAAAAATGTCAACAAGAACAAATCAACCAAATGCAGTTGGCAAATGTAGCCATCGGTGTCGTGGTTGGTATTAACCCTTTACAAATCGATATCGACCAAAAGCATACGTTAAGTGAAAAATTTTTTATCTTAACGAGAAATGTCACCGATTATCAAGTCGAGATGACCGTTGAGCATGTGACCGAGCCTCATAACCACACCCATACGATTATGGATACCTATACAGGGTCAGGACAAGCCAGCCATGAAACTCACGAGCACAAGTACGAGGGGCGAAAATTGTTCTACGTCCATCAGGCCTTACAAGTCGGTGAAAAGGTCGTACTAGTTAAAGCTCAAGGCGGTCAAAAGTACTATATCATGGACAGGTTAGGAAGTGATTAAGCTGATACCCAGCAGAGAAACGACGACCGGTAACTATCGGATCATCACGCACCCCACCCAAACATATGGATTTCAATTTAAACGAGATCGTATCACACAGTGGGTGGACGGATTAGAAGCAATGAAACAAACCATTTATAAAATTTTACATACTGAGCGTTACCAATATTTAATTTATAATTGGAACTACGGGATTGAATTAGCTGACCTGATGGGAAAGCCCATCCCCTATGTCAAAGCCGAGCTACCTAGACGGATCAAAGAAGCGTTAATCATCGATGATCGGATTCTAGAGGTCACTGATTTTTCCTATAAAGACACCGATCAAAAATCGACTCTGGCCGTTAGCTTTCATGTTAAAACCATTTATGGCAACCTCAGTGCAAGCCGGGAGGTGGACGTTTAAATGTTTGAACACCAAACCTACGAAGACATTATGCAAAGAGCTTTAAGTTCAGTTCCCAGCCAGGTGGATAAGCGCCAAGGCTCGCTGATTTGGGATGCCTTAGCTGCAGCTTGTGCTGAACTCGCTCAAATGTATATCGAGCTTGACCAGATTTTAACCCTTACGTTCGCCCAAACTGCTCACGGTCAATGGTTAGAGATGAGATGTGCCGAAATGGGCGTCCATCGGCGCCAACCTGTTCACGCCATTAGATTAGGGACGATGAAAGACAATCACAACCAGCTGATGGATATCCCCATCGGCAGTCGCTTTAGTATTGACACCGTAAACTATACAGCCATTGAGCGCCTCCAACAAGGGCATTATAAATGCCGATGTGAACAAGGCGGAGTCGTCGGGAATCAGCTCTTCGGAAGGCTGATACCTGTTGATCCGATTCGCCATTTGGCTCAAGCCGAGCTAGATGAAATCATCGTTCCTGGTGAAGATCGAGAGAGCGATGAAAGTTTATGGCTAAGATATGAGGAGCATGTTAACACCTCGCCTTTCGGAGGCAATATAGACGATTATAAACTAAAAACGAGAAGTATCGAAGGTGTCGGGGATTGTAAAATATACCCCGCATGGAATGGGGGCGGGACTGTAAAAGTCGTCATCATTGACAGCAGGTACCTAACGCCTTCTACCCATCTGATTGAAAGCGTTCAAGAAATTTTAGACCCTGTTCCCTTCGCTCAACAAGGCAAAGGAATTGCCCCCATCGGTCACTTAGTCACTGTTTTGGGTGTGGAAGAAGTCGAGATTAACTTAGACCTTACTTTATGGCTGTCCAGTGGCATCACCATCGGACAAGTCGCAGACGACATCGAAGCCGTTATCGAAAACTATTTATTTGGTCTTCGACAAGTTTGGTCCCATCAAGATCAGCTAAACATCAGATTAGCGCAATTAATCTCATCCATTATTAGCATTCCGGGTATTGAAGATATTAAAGTGATTACCATCAATGAACAAGCACAAAATTTAGTGTTGGAAAACGATCAAATCCCAGTTATGGGACAGGTGCAATTCCATGAATAAGCTGATGAATTATTTACCGCACTATTATGATAAAGTGCTTGAAATGAATCTTTTAACTCAGGTCAAGTTACTAGAAATTGAACAGCTCTGGGCAAGCTTAAACGAAATCAGACAAAATCAATTTATTGAAACAGCAGATTCTCAAAGACTGAGACGGTGGGAAGGGCTTTTAAAAATTCGCCCCGACCTTGCGAATCAAAGCTTAGCTTATCGCAAATCAGTCGTCTTATTACGCCTAGGAACCACTCCACCCCTGACCTTTCGGTGGTTGGAGTGGCAACTAGAAGAACAAGTCGGCGCAGGGCATTTTATCTTAAACCTCAACCCGGAACGCTATGAATTAAGAATTAGGTTAACCAATGACCGATTGGGTCTCATTACTGAATTAACTGACTATTTTCGCCAGTTAATCCCCGCTCATTTAAATTTTGTTATGGAAGGACTCTACACCCTTTGGCGTGACGTCGTAGAATCAGACTACCTGATCTGGAATAATGTCTTAAACAATCAAACAGAGCAAGGATTAAACACCTGGCAATCAATTAAAAATTATCGTTTTAAAAATGAGGAGGAGCTAACGGGTGATGAATCAAACGAAACAGCTAAAATTAAATCAGCCGAGTTATGAAGACGCGGCTGATATCATGGTCATTAATGACAATATGGATATAATTGATGACTTTGCAGCAGTTACTCAACAACACTTGAGTGACACTAGCATCCACGTGACTCAAGCAGAAAAAGATCATTGGAATTCAAATACAGGTGTTGAACCAGAAGATATCCCCGACGGTTCGATCACCACCTTAAAGTTAGCAGACGGCGCCGTCACCACCCCTAAACTAGCGGATAACGCCATCACCAATATAAAAATTGCTAACACAACCATCACCGGTAGTAAACTCGCCAACGCCACCATTACCCAAACCCAGCTAGCCACTAACGCTGTTGGAACCAACCAACTAGTGAATGGGTCGGTCACCGGCGTCAAAATAGCAAATCTAGCCATCACCAATGCCAATATCGCCAATACAACCATTGCCGGAAGCAAACTCGCAAATGCCACTATCACCCAAACTCAACTTGCCAACAACGCAGTCGGAACCAATCAAATCGCAAACTTAGCGGTAACAGGTGCAAAAATTACAAATAATACTGTTACAGCAGATAAAATTGCTAACATTTCAAGACTCGACCATTCAGTAGCAATAGGTAGTAGTTCCCAAGCTACAGGTAATTCTACAACTGCGATAGGTAGTAGTTCCCAAGCTACAGCACAGCAGTCAACGGCACTTGGTTGTGGGACTCAAGCATTAGGAACTGCTTCACTAGCAATAGGGGATTGGGCTCGAGCTACAATGCATCAGTCAACAGCAATCGGTTCTAACTGTGAATCTACACATGGTGAAAGCTGGACAGCTAAAACATCAGCCAGTCAGTTTACAACCACGAGTAATCAAGCTTTATTAACAGGGACGACAGGGACACCTATGGCATATAGATCTTTATCCGTAATCTCTGATAAAAGAGATAAAACAGAAATTACCTCTTTAAAATATGATACATTAGAGTTTATAAATAAAATCGAACCTAAACAGTATAAGCTTGATTTTCGTTCAGATTACACCAGATGGGAAGAAATAACAGACCGAGAATATGGTGGGTTAGATAACTATACCAAACAACATCGAGTCCGTGAAATCCCAGTTTATTGTATTAACGACGAGCTAGAATTTATCGAACTCTGGCCAGAAACTGACTGTGAATCTGATGTAAGATCAGTCCAAGACCCGTATAGAACGATTATTAAAAGTGTTGATTTAAAAAGTCGTAAGGAAGCTCTAGAAAAATATAAGGCATTTTACCCTACCATTGAACTAACAGATGAAGCGATTAAAAAAGTTCGAGAAGTAAAGCTTGTTAGAGTTTGGTTAGAAAAAGATGGCAGTAAAACGAATAATCGCTTTCATAATGGACTCCTAGCTCAACAAGTTAAAGCCGTCGCCGATGAAATGGGCTTTGATTTTTGTGGCTTTAAAGACCATGCTGTCAATGGCGGGGATGATCTCTATTCTCTAACCTATGAAGAATTTATCGCTCCCCTAATCGGAGCCATTCAACAATTATCAAAAAAAGTACAAATTTTAGAAGCTGAGAAAAACCGTTCTCTTATCCAGCGACTTTCTTTTAAAAAAAGAGCTAAAAAAAGGGGTGGGGATCAACAAACAAACGATGAGTCACTTTTGGAATAAAACCTAGCCTCTGTTTTTAAAAGATGAATAACCCAGTCTGTCAGATTAAACCAGGAAGCAGTGGAAATTGATAAAGTTCAGATGGTAATGTGTGCAGAAAATTAAAGATCGGTAAAGGGTGTGATAAAAATCAATGAAACCGTTAATGAACTACTTACCTAACTATTACGAAAAAGTTCACGAAATGAATCTTTTGACGCAAGCCCAAGAACCAGAGATAGAACAGCTTTGGCAAAGTTTAAAAGAGGTCGATCAAAATCAATTTATTGAAACAGCAGATCATCAAAGACTGGGACGGTGGGAAGCACTTTTAAACATACGTCCCGACTTAGCCACTCAAAGCTTAGATTATCGAAAAGCTATCGTTTTGCTTCGATTAGCCATGAAACCGCCATTAAGTCAGCGCTGGCTAGAAAATGTATTAAACGACCGTGTGGGTGAAGGTAATCATCAGATCGGTCTTAATTATGAACACCAATTACTAACCATCCAAATCATCCACGATCATTTAGGATTAATCGATGATTTAAGAACCTTTTTAAGAGAAATGATCCCGGCTAATCTATCCTTAATCGTCAGAAGAGCTGTTATTTTTACCTCAGAAAAAGCCGTTATCACTCCAGTAGGACTATCGAAAATGTTCCCTAAACATTTAACCACACCAGAAGCAAGAAACCGAGTAATCACACAAGCATTACAACTGAGGGTAACGCCTACAAGTCTCGTAAGAACTATGAATACCCATCTCACACTCCCAATGGCAAGACCCAAAGTAAGCATTGAATTACAAATAACCCCCGTTGCCATTACAAAAACAGGAACTAAGCACCTAACTATAATGAATAGGAGGAATGACCATGGCAAGATTTAAAACCATCTTAACAGATGCCGGAGCCATCTTACTCACGCAAGCACTTGCAAAAAGTGAAACAGTAACGATTGACTCAGTCGTTATGGGAGAAGGTGTATCCGAAGCAGAAGATAAAAACAAAATAACGGCTCTCGTATCGCCAGTAGAAGTAAATACCAAACTAGGTGACAGAGCGTTTATTGAAGGAAACCCTAGTCTCCTTAAAGTTTCCATCCAAACCTTAAATAATGGATTAATAGAGCCCGTTCCCATTAGAGAAATTGGTCTTTATGCCGATCAGACTTTTTTTGCTTATGCTTGGATCGAGGGCGAAGATACCGACAATATTTTACCGCCTCCCCTTAATCTAGAAGTAGCTGATACCATTCATTTACATGAGCTTGCCCTTTTCGTTACGAATCAAGAACAAGCCAGTATTGATGTAAACTTTGCTTTTGACGGTTTTGTCTCACATCAATCTTTTAATGAAAGATTTGAACAGTTAAAAATTGGTGAGCATCAGATAGAGGCTGAGGCAATCACCACTGAAAAACTAGCAAAGGGTTCAGTTACTACCCGAAAACTTGCTAATCAGTCAATATCGACAAGCAAAATTAAAAATGGAGCCATCACCATAAACAAACTAGCTGAGGATGTGGCAGATCGTATGGTGGGGGTAGGTACACGAGCTCAGTTGTTTACGCAAGCGGGTAGTTTTATTGTACCGGAAGGAATCACCAACGTATTTGTATCAGCTTGCGCTCGTGGAGGGAATGGTGGTAGTGGTGTTGGTGGATCTGGAGGGACGGGAGGGGGTGGAGGTGCAGGAGAAGCTTGTTTACGAGTTCCGGTAACCGTCACACCGAATAGTACGCTTGTCATTCCTAATATGAGCGGTAATGTTAACCTCATCTGGGCTAATCTAACCCTTGCAGCTGGAGGTAATGGCGGAAACGGTAACGGATCCCGATGTGGTGCCGGTGGAAACTCTGGCGGGATCACCGGAGGGGTGGTGGCTCCCAGCAATTCCCAAGATAGAAGGTATACAGGGGGATTTATGCAAGCGACCTTGGGAGCTACTGACAATAGGAGTGGTGGCAATGGCATGGGTACCATCTTAAGCAGCGGTGGAATGGGTAGTGGGGCACCGGATATATCTGCTGGTCGTGGCGGACGCACTATTTTTCACAATTATGGCAGAGGTGGTAACGGTTCAAGTACTTCAACGATAAATAATGGCACCAATGGGATGGTTTTAATTGAATGGTAAAGGAGGAAACCTAAAGATGAAAACAAAAGTTTATGCACAAATAATAGATGATGTCGTGCAGTTTACAGGCGGGGAAGAGGTAGGACTACCACTACCTCAGGATTATTTAAAAGCAAATCCTTATCTGTTAAATTTAGATATAACGGATGAACCTTGGTGTGATGAAGTACTTCCTAATCACTATATTTTTCGAGGACGCTTTTACAAATCAATAGAAGCGTATGAAGATTTGTTTGTAGTACACGCTTTATTAGATGAAGGGGGTTTTGTTGTTTCGGCAGAACGTTGTGTTAAAGAGGATCAAATCCTTTTAAAAGCTAATGAAGTGGTGCTTGACTACGCCGATTATCCCACCTGTATTGGAAAAAAGTTCGAAAACGGAAAGCTAATCACCATTACGAATCAAGACGAAGCCATATTAGGCGTACTAAACGAGCTGAAAAACGAAGTGGTGAAGCTAAAAAGTGAGTTAGACTCCATAATTTCAGACGACATGGATAGTCCTGAAGTCCATTAGAATGAATAAGACAAAGATATTTGAAGAGAGTTATTTTCTTAACAAGTATCTTTTTTTTATCTTACCAGCTTTAAGATAATAAGTGGTATGGTTTGAACAGAATCAACAAAACGGTATCTACACTCCCTCGTAGATGTTTTCTGTTAGGCGTAGTATGAGTGGAACATTTAAATATTTTTAATCACAACCAGACCCTTAAGCGTGAAAATTGATCAGGTTGATACATCATTAAACGAAGGAGCCAAGGTAACTAAGGGGGAAAAAAGACCTCAACAAAAAACAATTTAAAAGCTCTTGGAATCTACCCAATTTATAAACGATAAAGAATGTAACTTGCATAGGTCTAGCTGATGACTCCATGAATAATAAGACAACAAGTACCCTTGTAAGCGGAGTTAATGCTTAAACAGATCCAAGTGTTACAATGAAAAACTACTATAAAATTCTTTACAGCTGGATAAGCTTAATTAACGTTTCTTCTTTGCTGGTTTCGTTTTTGTACCCTTTGGAGGATGCATTCGTTTTTTCTTTGGCGGTTTATAAAAGCCCTTAGATAACGGAATTTCCTCGATGGATAATGGGGGTTCTTCTTCTTGGGTTAAGCACCACGCCTGCAGCTCTAGGTGGGGTGGGGATTTGGATTTTATTAATGACTGATCGGTTTCACCAAGTGATTCACTATCGCCTTTTAATGCCAGAGCGAGTAAGTACGCGATTGTAGAGGCTTCACTGGCATCAATGACTTCTTCTTCTATAAAAGGGGTTTCTAAAGGAGGACTCTGTTTTTTTATGTCTGTTCTTTTTTTATTTTTAGTGACCGGAAGTTTTTCATATTTCGTATGGGGAGTTAGTAGGCTTTGTATTTTGAGGTCTAAATTTTTTTTATCTTCGGCAACCGAACGTTTTTTAACGACAAATTTGGGTGTTAAAAGTTCTTGATTTTCATTGACTGAAGCTGAAATAGCTTTTGACATAGGAGCCTTTCCATTTTGGAAGGAGTCTGGGGGAAGTTCTGAAAAGGGATGTGGCTTATTTGAAATAGAGGTGAGAGCTTTTTTCATTAACCCGTTGTTTTTTTCTGAGCAAGAGATTGAGGTGACTGTTGACGAGGCTGACTGAGTAGCATGGTCTTGCTTGCTTCGTGTTTCAGATGTGGTGAAAAGAGGCTCTGTATTTTCTAAAAGGGTCTCGCCTTCTTGAAGCGAGGCCCTCGTTACCCCATTTTTAAAAATGTCCTCACTTTCCTCGTGACTAACTGTTTCTGGTGCTTCTTCCGAGGTTTCAAGTAAGATTTCCTCTTCCTCTGTATCCATCACTAACACCCGCTCATCCACAATAACCGCTTCTGCTAATGGGTAAGCCGTGAGGGAGCAATAATGGTCAATAAATCTTCTTAATTGATCATCGCTGGCATCCAGCCGGATGTTTTTGATAGTTTTCTTTTTATAACGGTAATTATTAAACTCATCGGCACCCGAAATGAATCGTAACACGATCTTTCTTTTCATCATTACAAACCCTCCTCAATCGTTAAATCCAGTCTTAGCTTAGGTATGATTTATAACAACTGACTTCCTTAAGGAAATTCGATGGTCTCCACAGTTCTTCTAGTGAGGGTTGCCCCACTAACAGAAGCTAAAGCGATTTGAACGTCTTCAGAATTTGGGTGATAAATATCCGCCTCAATGGCATATGTCATAAAAGCTTGAATCTCCTCTTTCGTTAGATTTTCTCTCGGTTGATCAACAGTTAGAGAACGTTGATTCCCTAAATTATCTTTAAAATGACACGTTAACGTGGTCGTGGTTTTGATCATCGGGTGACCTCCTTGTGGTTTGGCTTCAAAAGACCTTCTTGCTTGCGGTTTAAAAGTAGTAAGGGACTTTAAGTTAATCTGTTTGTCACTACTTTACTAAAGTTTGACTTTCCCTTTTTTACAATATATTTAAAAGTTAGCTTTTTATGACGGAAATTTGCTAAATTTACTTAATATCTTTAAAAACAAAAATTGGCCCTAGGTTAATATGAATGGTCTATGTTTTATACTCTTCATAACAGATCAAGTTTAAGCTAATTACGATCAAGATAAATTTTTGGAGAAAAGCAGTACCAATTAATGCTTGGTATAACATTCATGTTTTTTTTAAAGAAACTTTTCATATATTTAACTTTAGCACCCAATATTAACTTCATCTATACTTGGGCTTAAGTATGTAGAGGTGTATGTTATTAAATTATATAGTTGCAATATATAGGACAATAAATATATTTTTACATCTGTCAATTAGTTTGTTTTTATATCGTAGAGCGAAAAACAACTTTTTTAGGATGAGACCAACTACCTGTTGTACAAGAAAAACAGCAGTTTCATTCTGCTGTCTTAAGAAAATTCAGTTTTTTAGTGTTTTAATGGGGTCTTACCGAAGGGGGTGCTTTTAATTTTCTTTAATTAATTCTAAATCTTGTTATTTTAAATTATAAATTGGAGTACCTTCTTAATCATTAAGTATTTAGAAAGTTATTGTCTAACCAAACGATATAACATTTGTTCAAGTAAAAAGTAGTGTCAAATGTCATTTATAGCTAATAAATTACATTCTGAAACTTAAATGGTAAAGCTAATATTTTATGGCATTTAGATTTAGTTTGAGCTAACTTAATAATTATTCATCATCGAAAGCTGTTTCATTCATTTCAGGAAAGTCTAATAATTCAGAAACAGTCATTCCTAAGCCAATGGCTAATTTGTGTAAAGTCTTTAACTTAGGATTCTTCGTTTTCCCTTTCATAATACTATCGACAGTGACTGTGTAATACCAGATAATGTCGCTAGCTTATTAATGGATATCTCTCGTTTCGCACCTAAATCTAATAGCCTTTTAATAATCATGTCCGAATAAGTCATAAGTATTCTCCTCAACCTTGTATAGTTATGCTGAGTATATCTATTTTACAAACATAATGTTAACCGTAATGGTTAACAAAGATAGTAAATGAGATTGTCAACAATATAGTCTTGATTAAAATACTAGACTTTATATTGAATATACCATCACTTTTTGTTTTTAATCATCATCAAAAGGCGTTTCATTCATTTCAGGAAAGTCTAATAATTTAGAAACAGTCATTCTCAAGCCAATGGCTTACTTATGTAATGTCTTTAATTTAGGATTCTTTGTTTTCCCTTTCATGATATTATCTACAGTAGACTGTGTAATACCAGATAAAGTTGCTAGCTTATTGATGGATATCTCTCGTTCAGCACCTAAATCTAGTAGCCTTTTAACAATAACGTTTGAATAAGTCATAAACATTCTCCTTTAACCTTGTACAGTTAAGTTTAGTATATGTGCATTATCGTAAAGATGTTAACCGTATTTGGTTGTCAAAGGGAATAAGATGTGTTAATTTAACGGTGCAAGGTTAATTTAAAAGGAGGTATCAACTTATGAAATGTCAGTGTAAAAAATATGAAGAACGGGTGGAGCAATTGGATATGCGTGCTAAATACCTAAGAGCCTTTTCTAGATTAATTGAGTTGAATAACAGAGAAAACTTAATTTATTGGATTGAAGAAAACCCGTAGTATTGGAAAGTCATCTACTGTATGCCTTCCCAGGAGATAACGAGAGAGCTGGCTGATGAAATTGGAAGCTCTCTAAGGAAAAGCCATATTTTAGAGCTACAAGTATTATAACTATTTAAATGTTCTAAATTTTTTTGATAGCCAGCCAAAACCTAGCTAATTTTAAGAAAGGAAACAAGGACTAGATGATAGACTTTAAAAACTATTTACAAGATTCTATCAAGGAACTTTATGAATTTATTGCTTACAGGGTCGCTGATAAAATGGATACGAAAGAAAACCAGATACGAGAAGAGAGATTTATTGCGATTGAAGAATATTAACGTTGTAAAAATTCATTCAATTGTAGAGAGTTTGATAAAATACCGGAAGCTATTAATCATTTGTTTATCAAAGATCATTTCAAAATTTATATCACATCCTTTGTAGATGGATTTAGTTTGCCATTTGTAAAAAAAACCATGATCGCTAGCGATTCACCAATCTAGTGATTAGTAAAATTTGTTACTTTCCCTGTAAATGCATCAAAAAATTTGTTAGACACTACCTTTTATGTAGAAGTCTTAACAAACTTTTTTCATTAACATAAGAAAACAATGTATTCGTCTAGTATTACTTCCCATTTGAGGGATTGTTTTTTAAATAGGCTACTTTTTACTCATGATAGCTTTTAGCGTTTTATTAGATACGTTCTTAATTATAGGGTATCTTATTCTCTTATGAATTAGAAAACTATGTTGAGTTGGCCATAAATATTTGAAACTCAAGGGCTGTCCAAGTACTCGTCTTAAAAAATTACGAAAGTATTTTGTTTTGTAGATGAGAATGTATTTCTATGTGGAGTAAGTGATTCAACATTATTAATAAAAAAACTTTTAATTAAATGATAAAAATGTTGTATAAGAATGAAAAAAATTAGGCATAATTTTAATAGTTGATTAGGGGTGATGCTTTTTCTAGACATAATCTGGAGGCACTTACTTAATCACTAAAAGTTAGTTGCTGTGCTTCTTATTAAACGATCACTAATTTTAAAAAAAAAGTTTGACGAAAAAAGAAAAGCATGATATTATGTTAAAGCTGTTCAAAGTGACAACAAGAAATGACAAAAAAAATCAAAAAAAGTTTGACTTGTTAAAGTAAAGATGTTATTATACTTAAGTCGCAAAAAAACAAAGCGATGTGAGAAGTTCTTTGAAAACTAAACAGAACGTCAAAGTTTATTTTAAATTATAGCTAGTCAAACCAT
>Ga0153980_1000262_pt1 | contig 25315 bp, 16 predicted proteins | sample TSGA064MetaG_FD_104722 | JGI IMG/M metagenome (GOLD analysis project Ga0153980, IMG submission 104722) | Attine ant fungus gardens microbial communities from Georgia, USA - TSGA064 MetaG | ecosystem: Host-associated > Fungi > Mycelium > Unclassified | place: USA: Georgia, Magnolia Springs State... | reverse complement strand
CATGTATTAGGCACGCCGCCAGCGTTCATCCTGAGCCAGGATCAAACTCTCCATGATAGATGGTTTGACTAGCTATAATTTAAAATAAACTTTGACGTTCTGTTTAGTTTTCAAAGAACTTCTTTTGTGAGAATGCAAAAACATTCGTCACATGTTATTTTATCACATTTTTTAAGATGTGTCAACTTTTTTGTTGACAACCATTTTAATTCTTAATTAGCTTAAATTATTTACCATGTTCACTTTACTTTATCAAGCACTTTTTAACTTTACTAACTTCCACTCACATTTATATTGTTTTTAGAAGCTTTAATATCATATCTTACTTGTCGATGAATGTCAAACTTTTTTTTAATTATAATAGTTCCAGTTTTTAACTCTAAATAAAAGAATATTGTCACCCATCAGTAGTAAACAGGCTGGTGACCTATCTAAATCAATACATTTTTAGATTATTTTATTGCCCACATTTTTTGCGGCTTGATTATAATAGCACAGTTCTACACAAGTGTCAATAACCTTTTACTACACTGGCTTGTTGGGATATTCATATTATAAAGATAGAGGTAGTAGAAAAGTAACTATATAATTATCTTAGCTATATTTTAAAAAATCATTGTCAGAACTTGAAACCGACATTAGACAATATAGTTTATATAATTGTATCAAATCATATCCAATGTTTTTATAGGCCTTATGAACGATTTAGTATAAATCTAAGCAGATAAAGAAGTGCTTAGCACAAAAAAAATATCACTCAATCAAAGCAGTGATATCTTATCTAGACAAATAGTCATATTTGGATTAAACACGATAGTAGGCAACTTTATTTACTCAACGTCCAGAATCTATAACAAAAAATAATATATACAGTTACCTTCTCTAATTAGGAGTAAAATGCCTATCGAATAGGTTAGGATGAATTTGTCAAAGTAAGGTAATGTTTTTTTTCTTGCATTCTTCACGCAACTCGACTGGCCATACAGAAGTTGCACTTCACCAATATGAATTTTTCGTAAAAAATACATACACATTCTCGATTGCCCGATTCCTCCACCGATCGTAAGAGGTATTTCATTTTCTAAAATTCCCTTATGAAAATCGTAATCCCGCTTATAATCTTCCCTTGTTTTAGTTAATTGTTCAGCAAGGGATTTATCATCCACCCGTATTGCCATAGGTGATAACTCAATTGAAGATTGTAAGGTTGGATGCCAGAATAACAGATCACCGTTTAATTTCCAATCGTCATAATCTGCGGCCCGGCCGTCGTGTTTTTGGCCAGATTGAAGTTTATCTCCAATGGCACAAATAAAGACTGCACCATGTTCTTTTGCAATAGCATCTTCTCGTTCTCCTGGAGTTAGTTCTGGATGCCTATCTTCTAATTCCTGAGAGGTGATAAAGACCAGATTCTCGGGTAAATATTTACCAAGGAAAGGATATTTGTTATATAGATAACTTTCCAAGTCCTTATAAAGAATCTAGTGTTCGCCACTCCTTTTGAATAATCTTTTCCCAATCCCATTGATCAACGTATATGGAATGAGTCGAATCCAGCTCTTCATCCCGTCGGATTTATTCATGTTCGTATATAACCCTTCACCTACCTTATATTGGTATTCATGGAGTGCTAGGCGCTTCCACTTCGCTAGGGAATGGACGATCTCCAATTCCTCCCCCGAATCAAGAATATCAAATTCAATAGGACGCTCTATCCCATTTAAATGGTCGTTTAATCCTGAATTTTTTTGTCACAAATAAAGGAGCGGATACACGAAACAAATCAAGACGCTGTGCTAATTATTCTTCAAAAAAGTCTTAACTTCTTTAATGGAGATTTGTGTCTCTTTTAAGCCTAACAGTGATTGATACATACACTTTCCTCCTTTATTGTCGAACTTCATACTCTCATTCTTAGCTTCTTATGCCGACATATGGCTGCAGTCTTTAATATCAGATAAAATAAAGCTGACAACTTTCCGCACAACCATGAACCTAAACTGGAATTTCAGATTTTATTCTAGCATACACTAGAAAAAGCCATTCTTTTCCGAAAAAATAGGCACGAAAGGCTTTAATTCCCCGGTACCACCCAAATTAGCAACTAATTGCTCACTTAATCAGTAAATCAATTTTATCACAATACTGTTCTTCTTATAACGACGAAGTTCCCGGCTAAGTCTACTTTCCTTTATCGAATTTGGGTTAGCAACTCAAGGATGTTTTTCATAATAAGTTTCGTATCAGCTTACACCCTCCCTGACTCGCTTTGACTAAGCCTTATTATTACTCTCCTTTTCATAGTGTATATTATTTTTACCAAAACATTTTTATCAATATTACATACATAATAATCGTTTGTCAAAACAATAGTTATACAAAATCATAATTTTCTTTTTTCTTGGCCCTACTTCCTAATCTTCCACAAATTATGACTAATTTTACTTATTTCTTAGAATGCAATCTGCTGTATTAAGAATAACTTAAACTATTTAGTATTACGGTGGTCGTCTCCTTATTTATCTAATTATAATAACTTGATTTAACTGTCTATAAGAGCTACAATAATTGAAAAGGAGGTATTTAAATGGCTGAGAGAGGTTGTCTTAAATGTGGTAGTATCCATGCCGAACAAAAAGAAATCGCTACAACTGGAACAGGAGTTTCAAAACTTATGAACCTTCAACACAATCATTTTTTAGTCGTATATTGTAAAAGCTGTGGTTATGCTGAATTTTACCATAAACAATCTTCTTTAGGTTCAAATTTATTGGATTTATTTTTTGGTAAATAAAAGAAAGCTAAAATAATGTGAGAGATATTTCAACAGGTATCTCTCTTTTTTTGGACCGTGTTAACTATATTTTCTGCTATATCAGTTCGATAAAACAGATCATCACAGTTTATTTTTTCTATTTCGCGGTAGACTTTTTGACGAGCAGCTTCAAGTGTTTTCCCACTACCCACAACAAACATGACTCGACCACCGTTAATGGTGTACATATCATTCACTAATTTAGTTCCCATATGGTAAACCTCTACCTCTTCAAGAATTTGTAACCCATTAATGGTTGCACCTCTCTGGTGAGTCCCCGGATAACCGTTAGCTGCCAGTACAACTCCCACCGTTTCAAAATCTGACCATTGACATTCTATATCCTTTCCAGCTAATAAAGAAAGCATGATTTCACTCAAATCAGTTTGTAAACGAGGTAGTAATACTTCTGTCTCTGGATCTCCAAAACGCGCATTAAATTCAATGACCTTTATACCCTCTTTTGTTTTTATTAAACCCGCATATAAGATACCGGTAAAGGGAATACCTTCAGCCATCATGGCTCTTGTCATGGGCTCAATAACGGTTTGAATTGCTTCTTCATAATCAGCCTCTGTAATAGCCGGATGTGGACTATGACTTCCCATTCCACCTGTATTTAATCCTTCATCGTTATTGTAAGCTCGCTTATAATCACGAGCAACTGGCATTGGCTTATACAAATCATTAGCGACAAACGCCATTAATGAAAACTCTTCTCCATCTAAAAACTCCTCAATAATTATTTTTGACGAAGCATCAGCAAACATCCTGTCTACAAGCATTTCGGTTACTGTATCTCGTGCCTCAGCTAATGTTTGACAAATAACAACTCCTTTGCCAGCTGCTAATCCATCAGCTTTAATCACAATAGGCATTGATTGAGTTTCTAAATAAGCTAGCGCTGCTTCTTCATCAGTAAATTCTCCATAATAAGCAGTTGGGATGTGATGACGGGCCATGACTTGTTTGGCAAAAGCTTTACTTCCTTCAATTAAGGCTGCTGCTTTTATGGGTCCAAACACCTTAAGCTCCAAACCTATAAATTCATCAACCACTCCAGCTATTAGAGATGTTTCAGGACCGACAATGGTTAAGTCTATGGCATTTTTTAGAGCAAAATCAGCTAATTTTTTAACTTGCGTTTCTTCAATAGGAACTAAGGTAGCTTCTACCATTCCATCATTACCAGGTGCACAAAAAACCTCTGTGACTTGTTTGTCTTGGCTTATTTTTTTTACAATGGCGTGTTCTCGACCTCCACGCCCTATCACTAAAACTTTCATCCTTACCCTCCTAAAAAACTTTTTCTCGAAACTATGCTTTTTAAGTTTTACACCTAATCATAATATTTCCAAGTTTTTAACAAATATGACTATTAATCTAATGTTTAAAATGACGGATCTTTGTAAAGACCATGGCGATACCTAATTTATTACAAGCAGCAATAGAGTCTTGATCTTTCATGGACCCGCCTGGCTGAACGATAGCTTTCACGCCATATTTAGCGGCTAGTTCTACTGTGTCAGTCATGGGAAAGAAGGCATCTGATGCTAGGTAAGCCCCTTTAGCTTTTTTCCCAGCCTGCTCTAAGGCAATTTTTGCGGCTCCCACACGATTCATTTGTCCAGCTCCAACTCCTACTGTCATATTATTTTTAACCAGCGTTATTGCATTAGATTTTACATGCTTGCAAACTTTAAAACCGAACAATAATTGCTCCAAATCTTCTGAAGTAGGCTTAGTCTCAGTAACACACAGTAAGTCTTTTAAGTTAACTGCTAATGTATCGGCCTCTTGCAAAAGCAATCCCCCTTTGACGGTTACCATTTTTTGATTACACTGTAAGCGCTGACTCATATTCGTAATTAGAAGACGGATATTTTTTTTATTTTTTAAAATTGCAAGAGCTTCTTCTTTAAAGCTGGGTGCTATTACGATTTCTAAGAAGATACTGTTTAATTTATTAGCAATCGTTGATGTAACCTGGCGATTAAAAGCCACAATTCCTCCAAATATAGAAATGGGATCCGCTTCATAAGCTTTATTAAAAGCTTCTTCAACGTTTTGGCCTAGTCCAACTCCACACGGGTTCATATGCTTAACAACAACCGCTGCTGGATTTTCAAATTCAGCTAACATTTCAAGAGCGGCATTAGCATCTCCAATATTATTATAAGAAAGTTCTTTCCCATGTACTTGCTCGCTAGCTACAACACTGTACGATGGCGTTTCTAATGTTTGATAGAAAGCTGCTGCTTGATGAGGATTTTCTCCATAGCGAAGTGACTGTTTTAGCTGATAAGTCTTCGTTAGCTTAGGAGGTATTTTGATATCGTTAAGCTGATTAAAATAATCGGCGATCAAAGCATCGTAGGCAGCAGTATGATTAAAAACTTTTCCAGCTAATACTTGACGGGTTTTTAGCTTAGTGGCTCCATACTTTTCTAATTCTTCGATGATTGCTGGATAATCATCGGCTTCCACAATCACAGTGACGTCTTGATAATTTTTTGCAGCGGAGCGCAACATTGAGGGTCCACCAATATCAATGTTTTCAATTTTATCATCATGAGTGGACTGCAGATCTTGGATCGCATTTGCAAAAGAATATAAATTGACACATACTAAATCAATATATTCAATCTTATTTTGCTCCGCTTGTTTTTGATGATTAACATTGTCTCGCTTTGCTAATAATCCGCCATGTATGAGTGGGTGTAATGTTTTAACGCGCCCCTCTAGTATCTCGGGAAAGTTTGTGACGTCATGGACCGCCATTACCTTAATACCAGCTGCTTCTAATACTTTTTTTGTTCCACCTGTAGAAATAATTTCATAGCCAAACATCACTAGCTTTTCAACAAATTTCACTAAATTTCTTTTATCCGATACACTAACTAACGCTCTTTTCACTGTCGTCAAACCTCCTCTTATCGCTCGGTTTTTTACTGTTTACTTACACTCAACAATTTCCTTATCACTCGAGGATATAGTTCATGCTCTAAGGCATGAACTATATCCTCAATTTCTTTAACTGATTCGTCTCCGCTTCGCTTAAAACAAGCTTGATCGATGATCTTTCCAGTATCAATTCCAGCATCTACGTAATGAATCGTAACTCCTAATATTTTAACGCCATAGTTTAAAGCATCTCGTATTCCATTACGTCCTGGAAAAGCAGGCAAAAGAGAAGGATGAATATTAATTATTTTTCCTTCATATGGATCAAGTAAGGCTTTACCGATAATTCTCATATAACCAGCTAATACAATTAAATCTGGGTCAATGATGGCTAATCGCTTGCGGACGGCCAGTTCATAGACTTCTTTTGAATCAAAGTCTCTAGGGGTAGCGACGAAAGTTGAAATATTGAGCCTAGATGCTCTTGTTAAGCAATGAGCCTCTGGTTTATCGCACACCAATAAAGCGACTTCGCAATGCTTACGATGGAGTTGTTCAACTATTGCTTGAAAGTTGCTTCCGCTTCCTGAAGCAAAAATGACTATTTTTTTCATTTGTACTGAACTCCTTCACCTTTCGCAATATAACCTATGATATAAGGGGCCTCTCCAGCATCTTTAAGAGTTGCTAAAGCTTTATCCAACTCGTCTTTTGCAATGATAATGGCCATTCCAATTCCCATGTTAAAAACGTTATACATTTCACGTTTATTTAGATTACCCCATTGCTGTAAATAAGTAAAAATGGGTGGGATGGGGAAACTACCTTCTACAATGACAGCTTGACAGCCATCAGGTAAAACACGTGGGATGTTTTCATCAAATCCTCCCCCTGTAATATGAGCCATGGCGTGAACCTCAATCTCTTTTATAAGTGATAAAATCGATTTAACATAAATTTTCGTCGGGGCTAAAAGAGCTTCTTTTAGAGGAGCTTTTAAAGTCGGTTCAAACTTGTTTATATCGAGCTGATGATCTTTGAATAAAATTTTCCGAACTAAAGAGTAACCATTAGAATGAATCCCACTTGACGGTAAACCTATGATCACATCTCCTACTTTTACTTTTTTTCCTGTAATGAGTTGATCTTTTTCTACCACACCTACAGCGAATCCTGCTAGATCATAGTGGGTAGCCTCGTACATATCAGGCATTTCTGCTGTTTCACCACCAATTAGTGCGACTCCTGCTTGTTCACAACCAGCGGCAACGCCTTTAACAATAGCTTCAATTTTAAGAGGATCGTTTTTTCCCACTGCAATATAATCTAAGAAGTACAATGGCTGGGCCCCTTGAACCACAATATCATTTACACACATCGCCACACAATCAATCCCAATGGAATCATGGATATCTGACTGGATCGCGACCATTATCTTAGTTCCAACTCCGTCAGTACCCGATATGAGTAACGGTTTTTTATAATTAAGTTGTGATAAGTCAAACATAGCCCCAAAGGAACCAATCCCTGAAAAAACACCTGGACGCTTTGTTTTCGCAATATATTTTTTGATTCGCTCTACAGATTCATAACCAGCCTCTAAGTTAACACCAGATTGTTCATAGGCTCTACTCATCTTCTCATCCCCTTGTGTTTTTATTTAATATTTTTACAAGCCATTTTGTTTAGAGGAAGCCTCTAGTATATATTTACTTCACTTCTTTATTTGCACTCTGAACGTCTTCATATAAGTAAGTTGGATAATCACCATTAAAACAAGCGACACATTGACCACAATTTTTTTCAAGCTTTCGTTTTCTTCCTACGCCTTCTATTAATCCGTTAACAGAAATAAAACCTAATGAATCAGCACCGATAACGGCTCTAATTGCTTCCGTGGAATGAGATGCCCCAATCAATTCATCGTAAGTCGAAAAATCAACACCGTAAAAGCAAGGAAATTTTATTTTAGGAGCTGCAATACGCACATGGACTTCTTTAGCTCCAGCAGCCCGCAACATGTCAACTATTTTACGAGATGTTGTGCCCCGAACAATGGAATCATCAATTAGGACCACTGCTTTATCTTTGACAATAGAACGCACCGTAGATAGTTTCATTTTTACCCCTTGTTCTCTTAAGCTTTGAGAAGGTTGAATAAAAGTTCGACCGATATATCTATTTTTTATCATTCCAATCTCAAACGGAATTTTTGCTTCCTCAGCGTAACCAATGGCTGCACTTAACCCCGAATCGGGTACACCAACCACAATATCTGCATTTGCAGGTGCTTCCTTTGCTAAAACACGACCACAATTTTTTCGTGCTTGATGAACATTAATTCCTTCTATGTTGCTATCTGGACGAGCAAAATAAACGTACTCCATGCTACACATTTTTTGCTCCGCTTTCGTCGCATAGCGCTCTGATGTTAGCCCATTTAAATCAATCTTTATAACCTCACCAGGTTGAACATCACGAAAATACTCAGCTCCTACGGCATCAAAAGCACATGTTTCAGAAGCGACAACAAATCCATGCTCCCCAATTCGACCAATAGATAAGGGACGAAGCCCTAGCTTATCTAATGATATAAACATTTTGTTTTCTTTTAGTAATAAAAAAGCAAAAGCTCCTTCAATATACAATAAAGATTCCTTTAAAGCGGTCATTAAGTTGCCACGTTGACGCTTTAAAAGGTGAGCCAAAATCTCGGAATCAGAAGTGGTTTGAAAAATACTTCCTTCATTTTCCAAATAATTTTTTAACTGATTAGCATTGACTAAGTTTCCATTATGGCACAACCCTAAAGGTCCTGATTGCGAACGAAACAAAAAAGGTTGGACATTCATGACGCCACCGCCGCCAGCTGTTGAATAGCGAACATGACCAATAGCGTGAATTCCTTTTAAGCGTTTTATATCTTGATGACTAAAAACATTGTGAACAAGTCCTTCTCCTTTATGTTGGTGTAGCTGTCTCCCATCGCTTGTTATAATCCCTGCTCCCTCTTGACCTCGATGCTGAAGCGCGTGCAAGCCATAGTAAGTGAGTTCGGCTGCACTCTCATGATTAAACACCCCAAAAACACCACATTCTTCATTCATTTTATTTTCAAAAAACTCAATTATCTCTGACATTTTTCCACCTAACCACTCACACGATTTAAAATTTCAATGTATGCTTCAGCAACATCCCCCAAATCACGACGGAAACGATCTTTATCTAATTTTTCTCCCGTTTCTTTATCCCATAAGCGACAAGTATCAGGTGATATTTCATCAGCTAATAAAATTTCTCCCATGTGTGTTTTCCCAAACTCAATCTTAAAGTCGACTAAGCTAATATTCTGTTGATCGAAAAAGTTTACTAATACTTGATTAATTTTTAAACTTACAGCTTTAATGGCTGCTAATTCTTCATAAGTGGCTAATTGTAAGGCCACCGCATGGTCGTCATTGATCAGAGGATCCTTGAACTCGTCATTTTTGTAACATAGTTCATAAACGGGGTGTTTTAAAGCCTTGCCTTCAGGAACTCCCAGACGGTTAGCCATACTCCCGGCAATAATATTACGAACAATTACTTCAAGAGGAATAATCGTCACTCTTTCACATAACTGCTCCCGGTCAGTTAACTTTTTAATGAAGTGAGTTTTAATGCCTTCGCTAGCTAGCCTTTCAAAAATAATAGCAGTGATAGCATTATTTAAAATTCCTTTGTTATGAATACTCGATTTCTTAACCCCATTATACGCTGTAGCTTCATCTTTGTAATAAATAATCACTTGGTTGGGCTCACCTGCGGTAAATACTTGTTTAGCTTTCCCTTCGTATAACATCTCACGATTTACACTTGTCATAGTTGCACTCTCCTCGTATAAACTTAACTCATAGTTATTTAAAATACTCGACTCCACTCTGGAAAATCTTTTGATCGTAACACCCTAATACATTTTTAAAAATATGAGCGCCCACTCGCTCCGAGTGGCCCATTTTTCCAAAGATTCGACCATTAGGACTGATGATGCCTTCAATGGCTGCAACAGAACCATTTGGATTATAGAGCTCATTCATAGTAGGTTTTCCAGCTAAATCCACATATTGGGTCACCACTTGCCCATTTTTTATTAATTGAGCTAGAACTTGATCGCTGGCTACAAACTTCCCTTCTCCATGTGATATAGCAATGTGGTGAATATCCCCTACTTTAACATTAGCTAACCACGGTGAGTTTGTTGAAGCAATACGGGTATTAACAATTTTTGAGATGTGACGGTTTAGGTTATTCTTGGTTAAGGTCGGAGCTATATTAGTCGTTCCAAACTGACCATAAGGCAATAAACCTGATTTAATTAAAGCTTGAAATCCATTACAGATTCCCAAAATTAAGCCATCACGCTCTAAAAATTTTTCAATACTTTCCCGAACTCTTTCGTTCATTAGAACAGATGTGATAAACTTTCCTGATCCATCTGGTTCATCTCCAGCGCTAAATCCTCCCGATAACATTAAGATCTGTGATTGGTTAATATGTTGAACCAGACGCTTAATTGAAGCCTCAATCTGTTGAAAATGTTGATTAACAAACACATCCATGACGGTTTTGGCTCCAGCTTGTTCAAAAGCTCTAGCCGTGTCATATTCACAATTAGTTCCCGGAAATACAGGTAAGAAGACTTGTGGAGATCCTGAGATCAGCGTTGATTTAAACTGCTTTTGAATGCAAGAAATTACGGGAATATTAGTTTTATTTGTTGAGCTTGTCACGGGATAGACATCTGAAAACTTTCCTTGCCACGCTTCAATACATTTCTGTATTTTAATCACTTCTCGGTTAATGACAAGCAAAGCTTCAGAAGTGGTTTTTCCTAATAAATGAGCATCGTCAAAAATAAGTGGACGGTCACTTTCAACAATTATTGAACCTAATTCTTTATCAAACAATGGATAACCTGTCTTAATATTAGCTCCAATCTTATTACCAAAAGACATTTTAGCGATGGCTTCAGCAATTCCTCCTTGTTTAATGGTAAATGCCGCTTTTATATGTCCAAGAGTCACCATATCATAAATAAAATCAAAATTCTTTTTTAGCTGCTTAATATTCGGCATCAAATAAGCTGTTGGGTCGTGCTTAATCAGGTAAATATAATGACCTGGCTTTTTAAATTCAGATGAAATAATTTTACTCGCTTTTTCAGTTTGAACGGCGAAAGAGATTAAGGTCGGTGGGACGTGTAAATCTTTAAAGGTCCCGCTCATACTATCTTTGCCACCAATTGCCGGAAGTCCAAACCCTTTTTGAACATAAATAGCTCCTAAAAGAGCGGTAAAAGGTTGAGCCCACTTTTGAGGATCTTTCTCTAAACGTTGGAAATATTCTTGGAATGAAAAACGAATTCCTTGCCAGTGACCTCCTAAAGCAACAATTTTGGCTATAGATTCTACAACAGCGTAAGCCGCTCCATGAAAAGAAGACCAGGACATAATTTCAGGATTATATCCATAAGTTAACAAGCTGGCTGTGTTGGTTTCACCATGACGAACGGGAATTTTATGAACAGAGCCTTCCGTTTCAGTCAGCTGATATTTACCTCCATAAGGCATTAGCACTGTAGTAGCTCCGACTGTTGAATCAAACATTTCGACCATCCCTTGTTGAGAGGCCACATTAGGCTGAGTTAAATTATTTAGAAACTTTTCTTTAAAGCTAACTCCAGTGATTAAGCTGTGAAAGGGATTGCCTTTAACATCCGTTGGTACAACAATATTTATCGATTGTGATGCTCCATTTGTGCTTAAGAAGTCTCTCGACAAATCAACAATTATTTCTTGATTCCAAGTCATTGTTAAGCGCTTATGAGGAGTCACTTTAGCCACAACGGTTGCCTCTAAATTTTCACTGTTGGCGTATGCCATAAAGGCTTCGACATCTTTTGGATCAACGAGGACTGCCATCCGCTCTTGCGATTCAGAAATAGCCAGCTCCGTTCCGTTTAACCCACTATATTTAACCGGAATTGCATCTAGATCAATTTCTAATCCATCGGCTAGCTCTCCAACAGCAACGGCTATTCCACCTGCCCCAAAATCGTTACATTTTTTAATTAGCCCAATAACTTCATCATTACGAAATAACCGTTGAATTTTACGTTCAGTAGGAGCATTCCCTTTCTGGACTTCTGAAGATGCCGTTTGAATAGACGTTTGAGTGTGAGCCTTTGATGATCCAGTAGCACCACCAATCCCGTCACGACCTGTACGTCCCCCCAATAAAATAATGACATCCCCCACTACCGGCTTTTCCCGACGGACACTCTTTGCTTTAACAGCTCCCACAACGGCTCCAACTTCTAAATGCTTTGCCTTATAGCCTTCATGATAAATCTCTCGCACAAAACTTGTGGATAAGCCAATTTGATTTCCGTATGAACTATATCCTTGAGCCGCACCTTTAGTTAGGATTCTTTGCGGTAATTTCCCTGCCATAGTATTAACAATGGGTTCATTTATATTTGCCCCACCGCTAATGCGCATGGCCTGATAAACATAGGAGCGACCTGACAATGGATCTCGTATAGCTCCACCAATACAGGTTGAAGCTCCTCCAAAAGGTTCAATTTCAGTGGGGTGATTATGCGTTTCATTTTTAAACATCAATAACCAAGGTTCATTTTTACCGTCAACATCCACATCAATATAAACGCTACAAGCATTTATTTCATCGGAGACTTCTAGATCGTTTAATAACCCTAATTTTCGTTGCTCTTTCATCACAATAGTTGCCATGTCCATCAGGGTCATATCCTTACGCTTTGAGTGAATGCGATGACGTATTTGGCAATAGTCTAAAAATGTTCTTTGTAAAATATCATGAAAGCGACCGCTTTTAAACGTTACATCCGTAATTATAGTTTCAAAAGTCGTATGGCGACAGTGATCGGACCAGTATGTATCTAATACTTTTAATTCTGTATCAGTTGGATTGCGACGTTCTTGCCTTTTAAAATAAGTTTGAATCAATCTGATATCGTCAAGAGACATGGCCAATTTCTGCACTTGTAAGAAATGAGCTAACTGCTTATTAGTATAATCAATGAAACCCTCATAGGTAATAATCGGCTGTGGTTTTACTCCCTCAGTTAATCTCAAGGGTGCGACTAAATCTTTTTCACGCATCTCTATGGGATTTATGTAATAGTTTTTAACTTTTTCTATATCAGCTTTACCCTCTAAAATAATAACTTTACCACTTTTGATTACCGTTTGCTCATTACCTGTTAACAAGGTTAAACATTGCATGGCAGAGTCAGCCCGCTGATCATATTGACCAGGCAAAAATTCTACTGCAAAATATTCTTTTTCAGTTAAATCAAGAGTGTCACTAACGATATCTGTGACAACTTCTGATAAAACATATTCCTTAGCAATCTTAAATTCACCTTCATTTAACTGAAATAAATCATAAACATTAATGACTCTCACATGGGATAACGACAAATGTAAGGCCTCGTTTAAATCTTGACAAAGACTTCTTGCTTCTGTTGCATATTGCATTTTCTTTTCTACAAAAACACGATATTGACTCATCCTCATCCCTCCATAACTTGTTGTGCGACCCATACTCTAGATGACAGGCTAGTTAATAATTTTAAAAATCATTCATCGTAGACTCTAACTTCTTTATAAGCACAAAATTACAATAGTCACCAGCTTGAGCTAAACTTTCTTATTACTTGTTGAACAATTAAGCATAAAAGGAGGTATTTACTTCCCTAATGTTTGCTTTGTAAAAACTTGGTCACAGTTTTATCTAATTGGTTGCAATCTTGATCCATAAAGGTGATGTGGCCCACTTTACGATCTCTTTTTAGCTCTTCTTTCCCATACAAATGCAATTTAGCCATCGCAAATTCTGGTGTTTGCCATTTATTTATAGCTTGTTCTACCTGCTGCCCTAATAAATTAACCATCGTAGCTGGTGTTTTTAAGACGGGCTTAATCAATGGCAAACCACAAATAGCACGTACATGTTGCTCAAATTGAGAAATATTACAAGCATCAATGGTTAGATGTCCTGAATTATGTGGTCTTGGCGCTAGCTCGTTAATGATTAGACCGTCTTCAACAACGAACATTTCAATGGCTAACGTCCCAATAAAATCTAGCCGTTCAATGAGTTGCCTAGCCGTTGTCTCTGCTTGCATTGCTAACCTTTTATCAATTCGAGCTGGCGCTATGCTAAGGGATAAAATATGGTTTTGGTGAATATTTTCAATCGGTGGAAAGGCTTCTATTTCCCCAGTCACTCCTCTTGTCACGATGACAGAAATTTCTTTAGCAAAATTAACGTAACCTTCTAATATACAAGCATAATTTTGAATAACAGCGCGTGCATTTTCTAAATCATCAGAAGAATTTATCGTCCATTGACCTTTTCCATCGTAACCACCACTGATTGTTTTCAAAATACTTGGATAACCAATTAGCTCTAGAGCTTCTTGCAACTCTACGTCATTTCTGACACTAACAAATGGTGCTGTTTTAAACCCACATTTTGTAATGGCTTTTTTTTCGGTTAACCGATGCTGAGTCAGCTCTATTGGACGATGTCCTTGTGGTAGATAGCCATCTGCAGATAATTTTTCAACTGTTAAGTAAGAAATGTTTTCAAATTCATAAGTCGTCACTGCACATCGGGATAACAAAGACCTAAGAGCTAATTCATCATCGTAATGACCGTTGATTTCTAGATCAGCCACTTGTGCAGTCGGCCCTCCTAGCTCGGGCTCTAATACGGCGATTTTATACCCCATTTGTTTGGCAGACAAAGCGATCATACGCCCCAGTTGTCCGCCTCCGATTATGCCGATAGTTGCCGGTGGCAGGATGACATTATTCATTGAGATCACCACATTCTAACACTGTTGTAGTCATGGTTTGTCGAAATGTTTCAAGGCGGTGAGCAACTTCATTATTGCTTGTACTCAAGATGGAAGCGGCAAGAAGACCCGCGTTCTTAGCTCCTGCTGCTCCGATGGCAACCGTAGCCACAGGAATACCACCTGGCATTTGCACAATAGACAATAGTGAATCCATTCCGTTTAAGGCATGAGATTGAACGGGAACTCCTATAACAGGAAGTGTGGTTTTAGCTGCCACCATCCCAGGTAAGTGAGCGGCTCCGCCGGCTCCAGCAATGATCACTTTAAGGCCACGCCTTCGAGCTTGGTTTGCGTAATCAAACATCAAATCTGGTGTTCGATGGGCTGAAACGACTAGTGCCTCATAAGAAATTTCCAGCTCATCTAAAATAGTCATCGCTTCTTTCATGGTCTCTAAATCAGACTTACTTCCCATAATAACTCCTACTAGAGGCTGTTTAGAAATTGCAAAAATACGCTCCATATAAGTTCCTCCCTCAACTTTAATCTAAAATAATCCCACATACTCACCATTGTTTGTTAAATTCATACTCAGAGCCGCCGGTTGTTTAGGTAAACCAGGCATCGTTAAAACATTTCCCGTTAAACAAACAATAAAACCAGCTCCAGCTGAAATTTGTATATCACTAATGGTAATCTCAAAATCTGATGGGCGCCCCATTAGGCTTGGATTATCACTAAGAGATACAGGAGTTTTGGCCATACAAACCAAGAATTCCTCATAGCCTAAGTCCTTAATTTTAGCAAGCTGTTCTTGTGCTTTCTCTGTGTAGTTAACACCTCTTGCCCCATAAATCTCTGTTGCTACAGTTAAGATTTTAACTTCAAGTTTGTCCTTACTTGAATATAACATCTTAAAACGATGTTCCTGGGTCTCGATTAAATTAACTACTCGATTCGCTAAAGCCATGGCTCCTTTTCCACCTTCTGCCCAAGATTTTGCCACTTCACAGGGATGCCCTTTTTCCTGACACCACGATTTTAAGAAGTCAATTTCCGCTTCCGTATCGTGAATGAAGTGATTGATAGCCACCACGTAAGGCACGTTAAATTTTTGTACGGAGTCTATGTGCTTAGCCAAGTTTTCTACACCCCTAGCCAAAGCTTCTACGTCTTCAATGTTTAAGCGATCAGCCTCTAACCCGCCATGCATTTTAAGGGCTCGAACCGTCGCAACAATAACAACACACTCTGGCGTTAAGTTCCCTACACGACATTTGATGTTAAAGAATTTTTCTGCTCCTAAGTCAGCACCAAATCCCGCTTCGGTTATCACATAGTCACCTATCTTCAAGGCTGTTTTAGTGGCAATAATGGAGTTGCAACCATGAGCAATATTGGCAAATGGACCCCCGTGGACAATAGCCGGTGTCTGTTCACACGTTTGAACTAAATTAGGTTTTAAAGCATCTTTAAGCAGCATCGTAATAGCCCCTTCAATTTTTAAATCTTTTACGTGAACAGGCTTGTCAGCTTTTGTATACCCCACAATAATCGCCCCGATACGTCCTTTCAAATCTTCATAGCTAGTAGCTAAACACAAAATAGCCATGATCTCGGAAGCAACAGTAATATTAAATCCATCTTGACGTTCAATTCCATTGACTTTTGAACCTTGTCCAATAGTAATTTGACGCAAAGTTCGATCATTTAGATCCAAGCAACGTTTAAAAACCACCTTTTGTGGATCAATCTCACACTCATTACCTTGATAAATGTGATTATCAACCAATGCACAAATGGCATTATTTGCGGTCGTAATGGCATGAATATCGCCAGTAAAGTGTAAATTTAAGTCTTCCATAGGTAACACTTGTGAATACCCGCCGCCTGCTGCTCCACCTTTAAGACCCATCACAGGACCTAAGGACGGTTCACGAAGAGCAATGATCGCCTTTTTCCCTATTTGATGAAGGCCTTGTCCTAAACCTACAGTCGTTGTTGTTTTTCCTTCACCTGCTTTAGTCGGGCTAATGGCAGTCACTAAAATAAGTTTTCCATCCTTTGATGAGTGATTCATAACAGTCAAATCTATTTTAGCTTTATATTGACCATAGTTTTCAATATGATCAGCAATATTAAGCTGCTCTGCTATTTCAGTAATTGGTTTTAATTTAATTGATTTTGCTATTTGTAAATCATTATTCATGATTTCACACTCCTTATAAATTTGTTGCCTTTAGAAGACAAAAGGCACCTCAGATTAGTTTATCAAAGGTGCCAATAAATATCATGAGTTTTGAGTACTTAGATAAGTTTAAATAAACTTAAACCTTCTAGCGGTTTAAGCTACTACTAAAACTTACCATTTTAATGAACTTAAAAATTTTGCAATTTAAGCCACTAAATAGTTACTTAAGATCATGTTTTATTATGCAACCTTCATAGTCCCTATATTTACGGTTTAGGGGTAGAAACTTTCGAACCAGATTATCGACGATATATGAACGTTGTGTTATTTAATTTTAACTCTTAAAGTTATTAAAAAAAACATATGAGAGCACAAAGTTGCTATCTCATATGTCTAATTTTTAAAAATAAAGTATGAAATTTTGTGGTCAGCCATGAACGCAACTCTGCCGTAAGTTTTGTTTTGTTTGTTTTTTGGCAACATCATCATTTGGCTAACCTCCTCTTCGATTCTTTATTATCAGTCTTTACAAATTGAATTATAAACTAATCAAGTGAAAATAACAACCCACTTATGTCATTTTTAGATATTTTCTTTTAATTTTATGAAGAACTCCCTGTATAAAAGTCTAGATTTATATTAAAACAGATATAGGAATTGCAGCTACATGTAGATTAACAAATATATGATCTGTTTAGTTTATAATTTTATCCTCTTATTAAATTTTTTTGCTGACCAATGTTGGAGCTTATATAATCCGAAGGCAGCGCACAGAACATAAAAGGGTGCATACAAGAATAAGTATCTAGCCCGAGCTTCAAATATTAATTGAAATAAAGTCGCCCCTAATAATGATAAGAGTACAACTGATTCTATTTTTTTATTGATCAATTTAGATTTTACAATACCAGCTGTTACACATAAACTTAATATAGTTATCCAAATTGTTTGTTGGAAGGTTGCAAAGTACTTAAACAGATCCCCTCCATTATAGTAAACACTTCTTATAAAACTTGATACAACTGGTATCCTTTCTGGTAATACCTCATTATAAAAGTGCCCTTCCATTCCCCAAGTAAAGGTTCCATCATTATAGTTAGTGAGTGTTTTCCTAGTTAAAAACTCAACAAAACCACCTAGGCCCATTTCAGATAATCGATTTTTAATTTCTTTTATATTCTGCTCTTTTTTTTCTTCCACTCCAATAAAGCTAGCAGTGAATTCCATATCCTCTCGAGCATAGACTCCATTTGATTCACTATTTAGCCCCATCATGACCCAGTGATGCATAGGAAACCTCACATCATCATTAGGAACGACGGTTGTATATCTAAATGCCATTTCTTTCAGTGCCGTCATACTTCCAAAGGATACTCCAATAATAACTAGACACATTAACGCATTCTTCGGAGTTATGTTTTGTTTCTTTAAGCTTAGTACTTCAACAATGATAATAGCTATTAATACAATAATATTTTGTGGCTTTATTAAATATCCGATAAAGGGAATAATAAAAGTTAAAAACCACATCAGACTACTTGGGAATTTACTACTTTTTACGTGAAGATAGACATACAAAGTCATCATAGGAAACACGAGCGAGTAGACATCCGAGTAAGGAATAGCTATCCAAGGTGATAAACCAATTAATAAGACCGCTACTACATAAGTTAGTATAGATATATTTTTGCTTGATGTTACTTTATAAGTAATTAAGCTTGTTAAGTAAACCGATATATTGGTTATCAAAATTCCTATTATGACTAATAACCCGTATCCTGGTATAGAAAAAAACATTCCAACTCTTTTAGCTACCACAAACACAGCAAGCATGAATACATTGTTTGGATATCTTTGAAAGTAAGCCATATTAAAATTCTCATTTAAAGCTATTGCATTTGATGCTCCATTGATGATTCCAACATCCCACCCTGTTCTAAACTCAAGGTTTATAACAAGAAAAACCTGTGCTATAAATAAAATGATTGATAGAATTAACAAGGTCTTCTTAAGATTAAACCTATCAGTAAACTGAAATTTATTGACTTTAAAGATTGATAGGGTTATCAGTACTATACCGATAATTATTAAGATCAAATTAGGTACTTCAACTGCATTCATACGTCTATATTCAATATTTTTATCAACTAATAGCACGACTAATAAAGTCAATAAAAAAACTAAATTATATATTCCGTATATGGATTTATTAAGAAAATTAGTAATTTTAATAAACATGAAATCTCCCTCTCCTATTTTTGCAACGTCTAGTTTGTATGACTGCACTACCACTAAGTAAATTTAGTTGCAAGCATTTAAGTTATTAACATTTTATCATAAATAACATTATAACAGTTTTTTAGGCATTTTTTTTATTTTTACAAAATATTCAATATTAAATAACCTTTAGAGATCTCATGTGAAGAATAAATATTAAAATATGAGTATTTTTAGTGTGTACGAAAATTTATTTACCCATTTAAGACTAAAGAATTGAAACAAGCTATAACTAATATTATCCAGATCTTAAAAAATTATATAGCAATATTAAACAGTTCTCACTGCCATAATCAACTTGGCTTATGTTCGAGAATCTTATTGCGTCAGAAATAGAATAAGTACCAATAAGTCTAAAGGTGAGAATTTATAAAGGTAAGGTTTTTATAATAATTAGCTAGAGTGACTCTATTTAACTTGATAACTCTTGTTAAAGCTAGGATAAGTTACATCCATGTGTGAAGGCTATGTAATCCAGGTTTAACAAAGATACGTAGTATTATGCTGGTATAAAAAAGTTTTTTATTATTGCGTAGTCAAATAACATATGCTATCATTTTAACAATATATTTTCAATGATCTGTTTAAAAATAATTTAAGAAAAAGGAGGCTAATGATTATGAGTTTATTAAATGGAAAACTTGCGTTAGAGGGAATTACATTTGACGATGTTTTATTAATTCCCCAGCATAGTAAAGTGTTACCTAAAGAGGTATCTCTAAAAACAAAATTAACTCGCAACATTAATTTAAATATTCCAATTGTTTCAGCTGCAATGGATACAGTAACTGAATCACAGTTAGCCATTGCACTAGCACACCAAGGTGGGATTGGAATCGTTCACAAAAATATGTCAATTAAAGAGCAAGCAGAAGAAGTTCGACGTGTTAAATTATATCAAAATGGAATGATCTCTGATCCTGTTACTTTAGCGCCGGAAGTGTCACTTGCTGAAGCAAATGAAAAGTGTCGTCATTATAAGGTGTCTGGTTTCCCTGTTGTTGACGAGAACCAAAGATTAATTGGCATTATAACAAACCGAGATATAAAATACCGTGAAGATCAAAGAGTAAAAGTTAAAGAGGTGATGACAGATCGCAAAAACCTAATTACCGCTTCTGTTGGCACGACCCTTGATGAAGCCAAAGCTCTATTGATGCAACACCGCATTGAGAAATTACCTATTATTAATAAAGACGATATGCTATGTGGTCTTGTTACCATTAAAGATATTGATAAAACCATGTCGTATCCTAACAGCTGTAAAGATGAACACGGTCGTTTGCGTTGTGGAGCCTCTGTTGGGGTTGGAGCCGACACCATGGAGCGAGTAGCAGCTTTAGTTGCGGCTAACGTAGATGTGATTGTGATCGACTCTGCTCATGGACACTCACAAGGAGTAATTGACACAGTTCGCATCGTTAAAGATATATATCCGCAGCTACAAGTGATTGGTGGAAATATTGTAACATCAGAAGCAGCAAGAGATCTTATAGAAGCAGGTGCCGATGGGGTTAAAGTGGGAATTGGGCCAGGCTCTATTTGTACAACTCGTGTCGTCGCTGGAGTTGGCGTTCCTCAAATTACAGCGATAAACGAAGTATATGAATTTTGCAAAACCGTTGGTGTCCCTGTTATTGCCGACGGCGGTTTAAAGCTAAGTGGGGATTTTGTGAAAGCCATCGCGGCTGGCGCTGACTGCGCTATGTTCGGAGGACTGTTTGCTGGATGTGAAGAAGCACCCGGGGAAGAGATTATTTATAACGGTCGTCGCTACAAAACATATGTGGGAATGGGTTCATTAGTTGCCATGAAGCGAGGCTCAGGAGAGCGCTACTTCCAAGGTGAAAAGAATCAAGAAGCTAAAAAATTAGTTCCTGAAGGAATCGAAGCACGCGTTCCATTTAAAGGAAAACTAGAAGATGTCATTTATCAGCTTTGCGGTGGTCTGCGTGCCGGTATGGGATATTGCGGAACTCCGACCGTTGAAGATTTAAAACAAAATGCTAAATTTGTTCGATTAACCAACGCTGGTCTTCGAGAATCTCATCCACACGATGTAGAAATTACTCAAGAAGCTCCAAACTATCAAAAATAAGGAACAGAAAAAGTAGGAATGTAAAGAACTAAAGCATTCCTGCTTTTTTTATAAGCTATTAACTAGTTCAAGTCTAAATTAAGTCCCGATTTACTAGGAGTTAGACTAAGCACTAAATTCAAGAAAGAGAACGTGAAATCTTAGATGTAATTAAAGGACAAATATGGAAATTAATAATTATCTTTCAAACGTTCTATCCATCAGTTAATCTAACAGTCCATCTTCATATGTTATAAAATCTTATAGAATGTCTGATAAATATTATAACATTCTTAATATGTAAAACGCTATATTACTGGGAGGTTCCTTATTATAGCTGATACGTAAGAAAATATCACTACAGCAAAAAATTTAAACTTAATATAGTTCATCTTAAATATCCTAAATCTTTAAAGCAACAGTTAAATGAGCACCAAATCAAAGTGTCATAAAGTAGCCTTAACCCCAAAGTGAATATTGTTTTGAAAAACATATGATCGAGGGACTCAAATATAGAGTGACTCTGAGCTTCAATTGTGTCATAAAACTAGTGAACAGAGTAAGAAACAGTTAATTAATTCAATGAAAAAGCGGAATATATGGAATAAAACCAATCTCCCGCTTTAAAAGTTGCCTCTATTAAGTTAGAAGTTTTCCATTTATTTTTAATTAATCAAAGTAAACTCTTGAAAAATAATGGTTCCCCGTCGGGTTAGCTCGAAAACCGTTAATATTATTCGCTAATCCAATGACTGCCTCTTCAATATATAAATAGATCCACGGTGCTTCTTCCACTATAAGTTCCTGAACTTCCAAATAATAATTAACACGACTATCTTCATCTTGCTCCATTCTCGCGGCCTCTAACAGTTGATTAACTAGGTCATTATCGTAAAAAGTGCGATTTCCTCCTGATCCAAATTGACTAGAGTGAAACAATGGATATAGTCCATAATCAGCGTCTGCTGTTACCGTTGTCCATCCCATGATAAAGATTTGATGTTCTCCGCTTGAGGTAGCATCTAAAAAGGTCGCCCAATCAAGTGTTTCTATCTCTGCCTGTATTCCAACTGCTTCTAATTGACTGCGCAAAGCGGTAGCAATACTCATCCGTAGAGTATCGTCATCAGTCAATATCTTCGTGGAAAAACCGTCAGAGAGACCCGCTGCTTCTAACAGCTCTCTTGCTCGATCCGGATTGTAGTCATAAGCTTCTAAGTTTGGATGCGAGCCCCAAACTGCTGGTGATATTGGTCCTATGGTTGGTGTTCCAGACCCCTCTAATATAGTCTCTATAATTAAATGAATGTCGACAGCATAACTAATGGCTTGACGAATTCTTACATCATCAAAAGGCTCCTGTTGCGTATTAAAACCAATATAATGAGTTCTTAAGTTTGGCTCTCTAATTAAAGTTAAATGCTCATGATTCTCTGCACGACTAATATCCGCCGGTGCAATTTCAAGTGCAATATCTACTTGACCCGTTTCTAACTCTATAAGTCGATTAGCCGTTTCCGTTATGTTTCTAATCGTTAGCTTCTCAACTCCTGCTAAATCACCATGATAGTTTTCATTCCTTGAGAGTTCTACCTGATCGCCTAAAATCCATTGCTCAAACTGAAAAGGGCCTGTTCCCACTGGATTTTGACCGAATCCTTGCTCTCCATAAGTAGCAACTGCTTTTTCACTCACAATACTTGCAGTTGGGTGAGCTAAATGAGCGAGCAAAGGCGAAAAAGGTTCATAAGTGCCAACGCGAATTTTATAATCATCAACAACTTCAATTGTACTTGGATCCAATTGGCCTAAGATTGGCGATGACGTTGCCGAACTTGCTGTTCTCAACAATGAAAATTCGACATCTGAAGCCAACAAAGGCTCTTCATTATGAAAATAAACATCCTGCCTCAAAGTAAACTCATAAGTCCGATCATCAATCTGCGACCAATCTTCAGCTAGTCCGGGATGAATTTGTAGTGCTTCATCTTGCCAAACTAATGTATCAAAAATCTGTACAACTAATAAATTAGAGCGATTGTCATTTGTCCCATGAGGATCTAGCGTAACTGGATCACCACTTTGAGACACGACTAATTCATCTATATTATCTTGTTGATTAGTAGTGCTACACCCAAAAGCAAAAAAAATAATAAGTAAAAATAAAATCGATAAGTTTTTACTTGAATTTTTCATTAACGTTCCTCCTTAAATCTTTAACATCTAAAATTTTTAAACTTAGATCCTGACTAAATTTAAAGAATCTAATCAAGATAGACTTTAGAAAAATAATGATGACCATTTGGATTCGCTCTAAATCCATTGATGTTCTCTCGCAGTCCAATAACAGCTTCACCAACGTTTAAAAAGATCCACGGGGCATCCTCAATAATTATTTCTTGTGCTTCTAAGTAATAAGCTAAGCGAACGGCTTCATTTTGCTCTACTCTGGCTGCTTCTAACAGTTGATCAACTCGCTGGTTATCATAAAAGGCTCTATTTCCTCCCGATCCAAATTGGCTAGAATGGAACAGTGGGTAAAGACCGTAATCGGCGTCGGCCGTTACTGCCGTCCAACCCATGATGAATATCTCATGTTCCCGATTTGAAGTAGCCTCCAAAAAGGTTGCCCACTCTAAGGGTTCAATACTGGCATCAATCCCAACTACCTCTAATTGTTTACGTAAAGCCGTTGCAATATTCATTCTCAACGTATCATCATCAGTTAATATCGTTGTTGTAAATCCATTAGCAAAGCCCGCTTCTTCTAATAAGATCACAGCTCTTTCCAGATTATATTCATAGATTTCTAAATCTTGATGTGCTCCCCAAACACGTGAAGCAATAGGGCCTTTTGCTGGTATGCCTGAACCTTCTAAAATGGTCTCTATAATTAAATCGGTATTGACGGCATAATTAATAGCTTGACGAATTCTTACATCATCAAAAGGTTCCTGTTGCGTATTAAAACCAATATAATGCGTTCTTAAGTTTGGCTCTCTAATTAAAGATAAATGCTCATGTTTTTCGGCACGAGTGATGTCGGAGGGCGCAAGATCGAGGGCGATATCTACTTGACCTGTTTCTAACTCAATTAGGCGATTAGCTGTTTCTGATATGTTGCGGATCGTTAGCTTCTCAACCCCGGCTAAGTCACCATGATAATTTGTATTTCTTAACAGCTCAATTTCGTTTCCTTGTGCCCATTTTTCAAAAGTAAACGGACCGGTCCCTACAGGATTTTGTCCAAAACTATCCCCATAAACATGAACCGACTCTTCATTTAAAATACTCGCCGACGGGTGTGCCAAGTGAGCGAGAAGCGGTGAAAATGGCTCATATGTTCCAATTCTAATAGTTGACTCATTGATAATCTCAATAGTATCGGGATCAATTTCACCTAAAACAGGAGCTGCTGTTGGTGAATTAGCAGCACGTAACATAGAAAATTCGACATCTGATGCTTGTAGAGGTTCTCCATTATGAAAGTAAACATCTTGACGCAAAACAAACTGATAAACACGGTCATCTACTTTTTCCCAGCTTTCCGCCAAACCTGGATACAACTCTAAATCCTCATCTTGTCTGACTAACGTTTCGTATATTTGATGGACAACCAATGCGGAACGATTATCATTTGATGCGTGAGGATCTAGCGACACTGGTTCGCCACTTTGAGCAACGACTAACTCCTCTTCAGAGATTTCTGCTTGCACCCCACAGCCTACAATCAAAAATAAAGCTGTTAAAGTAAAAATAGTCCATACTGGTCTGGTACTTCTTTTCATTAACTTTCCTCCTCTTACCTAAAAAATGACTGTTCATAAACCAAAGCTGTTACGCATTGCTCTTTACCCCCTAAAGTAAAAGTATAATAGCACTTAAGCTACCAAATAGATTCATCGTAATTTACGGTATTTAGAAGATTATAGCTTGACATTATTTAATAATCAAGGAAATATTTTGAAATTTTATGAATAAAACGTTTTCCAATTATAAATATAATTTTTCGGTTTATACTCATGTGATCATACAACTTAAGCTAATTTACTAATAGATGTCGATAAAAAAAGTTAAACTATAGTCAACTCAGTTTAACTTAATGGTTTTATTTACTTTTTTAGCTCGCTTTACCCACAAGGTGATCTATACTTCATTTAT
>Ga0153980_1000261_pt1 | contig 25326 bp, 29 predicted proteins | sample TSGA064MetaG_FD_104722 | JGI IMG/M metagenome (GOLD analysis project Ga0153980, IMG submission 104722) | Attine ant fungus gardens microbial communities from Georgia, USA - TSGA064 MetaG | ecosystem: Host-associated > Fungi > Mycelium > Unclassified | place: USA: Georgia, Magnolia Springs State... | reverse complement strand
TATGCAATTTATAAAAGAACTTTCAAAATTGTAATTTAATAATACATTGATAACTGTCGAATAAAAGAGCTGTGAGAATTTAATCTTCGATGGAGGTTACAGGTCAAAACATAATAGTTAAAGTGATATGCTCCTGGTTCTTCTGTTAATAATAAGATAATCAAGTGCATAACCAGTCATTAATCCTTAATCAAGAGCTCGGAATATTTGACACTTACATCATTGACTCAACTGTTTATGACATTCACAAAAACAACAGCAATGAATTTTACATTACCCCATCGCACATTTTCTTCCTACTAGAGAGAACACTTTATTTATTTTTGGGTTTACTTTTTCCAGTACCGTATTCCAATCATCCGTAGTAGGAATAGCTTTTGTTAAAATATAGTCTATACTTAAAACACAATCGGTGATGTATTCAGCATAATTAGTAACGACCAAGTCAATTTCATTGTTATCTAAAAATTCTTTATTAAGATACCCGTAATCTAAAAAATATAGTTGATGATTTTTACCCAAATATTTTTTGGCCGCAGCTTTTAAATTTAGACATAGATGATGGTTTCCTTCTAATATAAAAACTATCTTCTTTGAATCATCCACATATGTATTTTCTACTGCATTCAAATACAGCGTCAGATTTACTGTTAAATCTTCAACTATTTCATCAGAAAAAATTTCTCTTCTAAAATCAGAATTTTGTATAATACGATAATTTAATTGGTATTGTTCAGTATAATGTTCTATCGCATACAGATTAATATCTGGAATATTTTTTATATAAATTTCTGAAAACATACTTTGGAGATAACAAGTCGTAAAAAAAGAACGAACGAAAAACTGAAAGTTTTCTGTCAGTAACGATTTTTGCTTCAGACAATACTCGTTAGTTAATTTATCTATCCATTCATTTGAATAGTTTTCCACAATGCCCTTCTCAAACTCTGACATCTCAATCTGTCTATTGGTTAATGCTAAAAAAATGATATAAAATAATTCATCTTCTGGTAACGTAATTTCGCTTTTGCTCTTTAACATCTTGTCGAAGCTTTCTAGATAAGAAAAATCTACAAATTTTTTTAATTTATTTTTCAATAATTGGGGAATTTTAATCACATGACCATTTTTATTTCTTTCTAAAATTATCATCAATATATAAGCCGATTTTGTGAATTCAAGAGTTAAATGTAATTGTTCATGGTAAATTTTCAAAAAATCGCAAATTAAATTTTGAATGTTTAAACTTGGCGTAATAGTGTGAGGTATAATATCTGCTTCATAAAAAAATAGCAAGAAAAATTTGCGAATGTTACACTCCTCACCATGAAAATCAACTGGTTGATACCCCAATTTAAAATTATATGTCTTAACTAGCTTTTGTAATTTCTTTAAAAACCTGATGACTGAGCTTTCAGAAAGATATAATTTATCAGCCCACTCCCCAACAGTCAATAACTCACCTTTAAAAATAGCTCGAATGATAATAAATAGAGGTTCATCTGCCATAAGCTCTCGTTTTAACTTCTTATAGTTCCCAATATTTTTTTCATTAAATATATAGCCGCAATTCGTAACTGTAATTGTGATTGAGTCACCAAAGTATTCACGTAAGAAGGCAATATCAGAAATGAGTGTTCGAGTAGTAGCACCAGTAGCACGCGATAAATTAGCTCCAGATACACTTCTTTTTCTTTCTAATTCATTTAGAATTTTAAAGTACCTTATATTAACTTTGTTTGTGAACATTTCTACATGGAATTGTTGCATATTTAATCTCTCGCTCCTTTATAATTCTAGTCTTAGCGTCGTCTAGCTAGTTACTTCTTAAATAGTTTTTCAATAATTATCCAATACCAATCTCTCTATTTTTATGTTTTAATTAGAAATATTGAAGTTCTTTTTAAAATCAACAATAAGTTACTTTTTTTCAAATTTAGTAACTATTGTGCTTTTTAAGAATATATTTTCTTATAATACCATAAACAGGGATTAGTGTTTTTATATTTTAGGTAATATTGATTTAAACTAGAAAAGAACATCCAGGCTTAATAGGAAAAAAATCAAATACCTTTAAAAATATCTTAAAACAGTTCCTAAGTAAATAGGCTCCTTGTCATAACTTGACTCGTAGCTTATCTATTTTACAACAAAATGTTATGATATGTGAAAGAAATTTGAAGAAATTTGTAGTTTTAATAAGTTTGATATTATTATTTTTGTATGAAATCAATGTGAAAACGTTAGATACTTGACATAACCACTAAATTATACCGTTTATGACATAAAGTATTTTTTAACACTTGGCTAAGCTAACGGTTTATACACTTGAAAGCCTTAAAAAAAATAGCACTTGTTCTTTTGGTAGTTAAATGTTACATGGAGAAGCTTTTAGTTGTTCCATCTCTACACCTACACTTTTGATTTAAGATCATATCTTCTTTTCAAAGAAAGCTTTTTACTTAGTTTTCTTACAATATTTCCTTACTAGTAAAAAAAATGACCCTCTAGCAAAAACACAGGAGGATGACGCGCTAGTTCCATCCATCATTTTAAAGACAGATTATAACAAAGAATAAAATTAACAGACAATTAGATTTATAAGTTGATTTTCGAGTCATTAAAAGTAACCCTTATACCAGGATTTATTTTCACTATGCTATAAATAGAACAAATATAAAAAAAGATAAATCTTAGCAATAAATGAATCTAAAACTAAACTTTTAAGCTGAATTAAACTTAAAACAAACCTTATCAACAACCTTCTACCTTCTAAAAACGTTTTAAGTAACTTATTATTTTGTGCAGCTACTTTTTCTAATAAAGAAAATTTTGCTTTAAATTTAAAACTTTTTATAAGATAAGTACAGCCCCCAAAACTACCCTCATGTCAAATTGTCCACTTTATTATTGCTTTTACCTCTTCAGATTCATAAATTATTTTTGTTTTGTTATCATAAAATCTCGAGCAGAATCAAGGTAAAGAATTTCAATTTTGACGATAGCTTTTAAGTAAATGGTTAATCTTTATTAGTTAAGGTTCTCCTAAATTATCTAACTTTGTATACTCAAAACTACTAATTTGTCCAATAATTTCTTAAACTCTCTCTTTGAAACTTTTTCAACTTTAACTAGTTTTGTAGAAAAGTCACAAGATTTTTTTTATAGAATGCGCTGGTTATATATAGGTGTATAACTTTCTGTTACACCATCTGTATAAAAATAAATTATTAGATTAAATAAATCTGGACTAATTAACTGACTTCTTGCATAGTGAGCATAACCGTATATATGCCTAAGTTATTTTTAATCATCTTAAGATGCACTTCAAAGAATTCAGAGGTATGTTGATAGATAACAAACCGTCATTTTATAAGGATGAGCTTAACCTTGGTAGTAGTCATTAAATTTCCTTATTGTAATTAAGGTAATACTTAAATCCAAAATGAAGATTAAGAAATTTCTTGCAATTTATTTGCTTCTGTTTTTTTCACCCCACTGACACATTAATTCCATGATGGGATACAATGACTTTCCTTTATCAGATAGCATGTACTCTACTCTAGGTGGAATTTATGGATATTGGTGTCGTATAAAAGGACCATCTTGTTCTAGTTCTTTTAATTGAACGCTTAACGTCTTGTAAGAGATCGTCCCAATTAGTCTTTGAAGCTCGTTAAAACGAATTATTTTTTTTCAATTAACCAGTATAAGATAATCAATTTCCATTTTCCGCTAATCAAAAATAACGTATAACCAAAGTCAGTATCTTTGATCGTATTGATGGCTCCAATATTTTCCATGCCCATTTTAACCCCCCTATGCTCAAATGTATACTTACTCTTTTGCCAGTAATCGTATAAAAAGTACGTACTTTTTATTCTTATGATAATAGTATACACTAATTTTAGACCAAATAAAAATTAAGAGTGATAATATGAGTAAAACCTTAAGAATCCTGATGCCTCAGTGGCAAGGCGGCAACAATCAAGCTTATTATTTCGGAGCAATACTTCTTTCATGGCTAGTCCCTAATGAAAATAATCAAAAAGAAGTCAGCGTTCCTGTCGCAAAACCTAGTGCTGAACACTTAAAAAAGAAAATGGAGTTGTCGCTCAAACTAACTTATTAAATCAGTTACAGGCTGTGACCGAGATTATTAATGAAGAGGCTCCTGATAGGGTGATTGTTTTTGGTGGAGATTGTTTAATTGGTCAAGCTCCATTTCACTATTTACATGAGTTATATCAAGAAAAATTAGGGATTCTTTGGATTGATGCCCACCCTGATGTCTCTACACCTAAAGAACATCCACATGGACATGCGATGGTGTTAAGTAATCTCTTAGGCAAAGGCGATCCGTCTTTTTCCAAATATTTGACCACACCTTTAAATCCTAAATCTATTTTACACGTGGGTCTCCAAGAACCAACACCGGCCGAAAAGAGACTCTTACAAGAGCTTAATATAACGTACACGGTGCAAAGTGACTCAATGATTGGACTGAATAATATCAAGGAGAGGATAAGTCAAAACAGTTTTCAACAAATCGCCATTCATTTAGATTTAGACGTCTTAAATCCACAAGAATTTCGCTCCTTGCTTTTTACCCAACCTCATGGCCCAAAAATAGAGGCCATGGAAGGAAAAATGAGTTTAGAACAACTGACACAGCTCATGAAAGAAATTGATCATCTAGTCGAGATCGTGGGTCTAGGGATTGCAGATTATCTTCCTTGGGATGCCATCAACTTACAAAACTTATTAAAAGACATGACTATTTTTAAAGAATAAAATGAGTCAATAGGCTAAAGCTTGAACGTAAAAAAACATTTATTTAACTCAGCTCAAAACTGATAAAATAAATGTTTTGGGGAACCTTTTAAGCTAAGTCAATCCCATTGCCTCTTAACCGACATGCTCACTTTGTCTGATTTTTTTAGCCTCATCCCAGTCCAAAGTATGATACCGATTATATAAATCGATAATCATGATTAAGCTAATGGCTTTAACTGCTACGCCAATGACAATGGAGGTAATCATCAAAGCATGGGGAATAGGATCTACGGATGCCATATCGTTTAACTCCACATTGACGGTGACATAAAATAAAATAATAGCTGCATCCATAATCCCAATTGAGACCACGCTAATCATCATATTTCTTCGTAAAATCATCCCTGCTATTCCTATAAAAAACAAAATAAGACTCACTGTTTCAGTATTTAGCCAAGACATATAACCACCTTCTTCCTAACCCTAATGACGTTCGTTCACTCACAATTACAATACGTTATGACTAAAAGCACCTGGTGAGTTTCTACCTCCAACCTTGAACTTTTAGTGCCTAGTCTAACAGAAAAAAACTACGTGAATCAAGTCTGCTTTTAGAAGCAAATTAGTATAACTTATTGATCTTCAATAGCAAATTGCAAAAACACGATGGATAAACCACAGAATACTTTAATACCAATCAGTAAATTCATTATGATAATATAAGCTTCATACCAATCTGGAAAATTCCAATAGAGCCCCACTATAATATAAAGACAAGCACAAATCACAAAGACAAGAAAGACATATTTTTCAAAAACCTGTAAACGTTTCATTTCGATTTTATCTTCTGGCATAATAAAATAATGACTGATTAAAACAGCTGCCAAAGCAGCTCCTCCTTGAAAGCCACCACCCGGTGAGATATGGCCGTTTAAAATAAGGTAACAGCCAACTAAAATTAACGCCGGGATCAACAAGGTTAAAGTCTGAGTATCAGATGGATGCTTTTTACTTTTATTCATGAGAGGTTCCTCCTTGATGTTTAATTAAATGGACCACACCGATTCCAACAATTAAGAGCATTAAGGCTTCAAATATCGTATCAAATATACGGTAGTTTAAATAAATATTAGCCACAGGATTAACATTGCTTCCTTTAGCATAATAACCTTCCATCACAAGCTCAAATAACACCGGTGTTCCGATCACTTGAATTTGCTTGGCCAAATAAATAGCAACCAGACAACTGATGGCTATTAGAACATCGGACCAAATTCCTTTTACCAGTGTGCGAGTCGTGGGCCGAATGGAAATGTCATGATATTTTTTAATGGTAATAATATATAAAATAGTTCCTAAGGAACTAGCGATAACGGCTTCAGCGACGGCCACATCGGGAGCGTGATAATACAAGTAAGCAAATGACATCCACAACCCAAAAATGCTCGTCCCCATAATCGCGTGCTTCAGGTTGGTAGCAAAGACGCTAAAAAGTGCAAAGATAATCAACAAAAATAACAAAATTTGCTCTGCCATCATGTCCCTACTCCTTTCTAGTTTTACTATGTTGTTGTTGTAATTCATCTTCACGAGCACTTAAGGCAATTTTACTCGTGATAATGGGATTCATAAACAGGACAAAGATCATGACTAGCAACGCTTTTAAAGCAAACCAACTGATCCCGCTTCTCAAAGTAATTCCTAAAATGAGGGACACCATGGCAACGGTGTCAATGGTAGAAGCAACCATTAGCTTTGAATAAAAGTCTTTAAATCGATACACGCCAACTAAACCAATAAAAATAAGCCCAATCGCGACTAAAATTAAAATATTTCCAACTGTCACGAGTATCACTATGGTTTCCCCCTTCCTACCATGTAATCAGCCAAGACCGTAACCCCAATATAACTTAAAATAATGTAGACTAAAGCAATATCAAGATAATAAGTTTTATTGGTAATCAAGGCATACACCATAATCAGCATGTTAATTTTTACTGACACCAAGGAGCTACCTAAAAGTCGTTCCCATTTATTTTTTCCTACTAGCACCACGAAACTGCTGAAAAAAGAGGCAATCATTAGCAATATAAGTATAAGATCTAAAAACATATCTTTCCCCTTCCACGTTCTTGGCAAGCGTCATGATCATACTTAACTCATAAGTATGGTGGATTGCTTTTTCTCGATTTAGAAAGATGTTTAAAAATATTCCGCTTGATGAACTAGGCACATCCAACATTCAGCAGACTAGGTCTCCAATTTATCAATTAGCTCCTGTTATCTTTTTGGAACTCATTCAAGTCATTGGCCTCGAAGACTGAGGAATCTCTATTTATCAAGAAAAGTTATATCCAATTCGTAATTATTGGATAGTTGACTCTAATAAATAATTCTCACCTATTCTTTATTTGTTGTACATCACAAGTTCTTTTAGCTTTTTTTCAAAATGCTTCTGATCTTTTTCAAATCGCTTAACTTTCATTTCAAAAGCCTCGATCTGTTTGCGCACTTCCCCAACGTTTGCACTAGCTGACAAGATCGTTAATTGATTTTCATGACGGCTCACCGTAATTCCTCCTGGGGGTAACGTCACGCTATTAGCTAATAACGTTAGAGCCAACTGATCCGTCAAATCACTTTCATATTCAATAAATGTAGGGGTAATATCACCCTGGATAATTCGCTTGATCATGTCGAAGCCTGATAAAAAAATTTCTTTAATTAACATCCCTAAATAAAGCATAAATTTAAGAGGCGACACATAAAATTTTTCCGCATAATTAATTTTGAGCAATGCATTCGTAAAATTCAATGTAAATACAGCCACTAAAATCCCTGTAAACAAGGTAAACAACCCTATATTTTCGTTTAAAATAATCCACATGATCATAAAGATCACTAGCATTTGCAAATTTTTAAGCAAACCTTTCATACTATACGCCCTCCAACATCACGATTAAATTAATTATAACCTATACTATCATCCTTACTTCCCTATACAATACACTTTTATTAGCTTAAGCTAAAAATAGACCGTACACCATAATGGAGGTGAAAAATGCTAACAGCATTAAACAACTGTGAGGTAAAGATAAGGAACGCTCTCCCCACGATTCTAGCCTTTTAACCTTTAAGATGACTTTTTGATAAAAAATAAGTCCGCTTACTAATATTAAAGGGTAGATCAACCCTTTAACTGTATAATCAGCTAACTTAATAGTCAAGTTTACATCGAATAAGATATCAACAGTTTGCTTACCAAAAATACCACCAAGAAAACAGATTAGACTGAGAAAAAGCAAGACACCGGTTTTTAAACCATCTGTTTTCGCTTTAACCTCACTGTTACCAAAGAGAATGGCTGCATATCTAATGTAGGTCACCATAGTTCCGATATTGATCGTCCAAAGAATCCCCTCAATAGCTGGATGAGAACTACCTGCCATCATCCAATACTTGGATACACTCCCATTAAAGAAGGGAGCTCCTGTCATTCCTAAAATAGCCACTAAAGTAGTCACGCCCACAACTGGCATCCGTTTAAACACTCCTCGAATTTCATGGACATTAGTAGTCTCATACGTTTCGGCAATAATACCAGCACTTAAAAACAGCAAGGTTTTGAAAACAGCATGATTTAACATATGGTACATGCCGCCCCAGTAAGCTATTTCACTTGACATAAAGGTACTTATGGTAATGAGACCTACTTGAGAAATAGTACTGTAGGCTAAGATCAACTTCATATTTTTTTGTGTAATAGCTTTACTAAAACCTAGCACACCTGATAAAACTCCGACCGTAAGAAAAAACAAGGTAAAGTCAAGTGTGGGGTAAAACATAGTATTTAAACGAATAAATAAATTTAGACCACTTTTCACAAATAATCCTGAGAGAATAGCCACTACGGGAAAAGGCGTACTAGGCGTACCATAAGAGTGAGGAACCCAACTAAATAAAGGAAAAAAGCCAATTTTCAAACAAATACCCGTCAATAAAAAAGCAAAAGGTAAAAAGAGTGACTGTTGTGGCACAGCTGTTGCCAATAATTTAGTGATTTCATCTATGGATAAAACGCCAAAAATTTTGTAGATATAGGCGATCCCAAACAAGAAAAACATCATGGAAATAATCTGAATAATCAGATAAAACAAGCCGTCATAAATGGAGCGATCATCTTTTTTTAACATGATTAAAACGGTAATCACAATAGTTGAAACTTCCAGTAAGACAAACAAATTAAACAAGTCATCCGTCAAAAATATTCCCATTAAGAGGCCTTGCAAGACAAGAAATAATAAAGCAAATTTATGATCAAAAAACTGATCTTTTAATGAATAAATAAAGACCATGGTAAAGAGAAATACGGACAAACAAACAAAGACGAGTGCCGTTCTATCTCCTCGCAAACCGATATATAAAATGGGATCATTCCCACCTAAGACTTCATGGATCATCACACCAGATTTACTCTTGAACAATAGAGTAACTGCTGTCAAGCCTAAATAAAGTTGAATCAACAGTAATAAAACTTTCCCAATTTTTAAAGGTATTTTATAAAGTATGATTCCAAATATAATGGGAACCAGTATTAAACTAGCCAAATTCATATGAACCTAATCCTCTTCTTTTTGATTTTTTTGATCCAATGTTGCCAACAAACGTCTCAATTGCTTTTTTACACCGCCACCCTATCCATTGCCTTTGTTAAAACTGTCTGCTTATTCTTCGTAAGATTCCTACATTAGTTGAGCAGCTCCACTAGATCCTGGACAGTCCTAATGTTGTGAAAATCTGAACGAATTATTTCCTTATAAGATATAGTCGCCATTTATTTATCTCAAAATTCCATCAAGCTAACCACTCCATGCTTTCATTTTTTAATTAAACGACCACACTTAAAACTTGTTTAAAACCACAAAAAAACAGTATAAACAAATTAATGATTAAGTTCACAAAAAATATTGGTAAAACCTCCACCATTATAGCAAAACAGTGACAAGAAAGAAAGAATCTCAAAGTATATTATGATTAATTTACAATTTTTAGACAGAACATATACCTATAAAATACATTTATTACTAATATTACTATAATAGGACTATTTTTCAACCTAAGCTAGTGATTCACAAATAATTTACACCTTAATATTACCTATCAGACAAGTAAGCTAACTATCGAGACAAATCTTCAACTTGCCACTGATATTTGTCCATGTCAACTCGATTTTTATGGGTGAAGTTAATGCCTTCTTCCTCTAACAAAGCTTGTTGTTCTGTCCAACTTGACACCAAGGTCCCATCGCTATGTATCACTCGATGACAAGGGAACTGACCAAAAAAGCTAGCATGAGCTAATACTTTCCCTACTTTTCTAGCATTTCTAGGATAGCCAGCCAATTTAGCAATCTGCCCATAACTTGCTACGTTACCTCTCGGAATTTCTGAAACAATTGCTAAGACTAAGTATGCAAATTCAGCGTCCATGATTTTATCCTTTCCTAGCCATTTCCTGATGATTAAATTGGCTTATCCCTAGTCATTATACATGGTTCAAATAGGGTTGGCAATGACAAATTTACAAAAATTAACACGTCTCGCTTCTTGTTAAGATAAACCGGTCCCTCGGACTCTTCCGATGGCTTGTAAGATTCGATAAACATGACATTTATTTTCTTGTCTCATGCCTCTTTTTAGTTAATTGCTTGTTTATAAATCGTGAGTTTATCCTTAAGTTTTAATCCTTAACAAATGACCTAGCTTATGATATTAAACAGACCGTAACAAGATAAAGTTAAATTCAGCGTGGAAAAAATAAGCAGTGTAGTTAAAAGGCTTAACCCTATTAAATATGGGATTAAGCCTATTTAGTGTTAAAGCACTTTCTCTGTCCATAAAGAATAGGATTCAATTTAACCTTTCTTGCAAAATGTAACTCTAGTAAGTGAACATCACTATAAAAATTAAGTAGAATTCTCATCTTCTAAGTACTCCATTATCTCTGATATATCACATTTTAGAATTTCACATAACCTATTCAATGTATCCGTTTGTGTATTCTTATTATGCTTTAAGCGATTAATTAATGATCGATTGATACCGTGGTAAGTATATAAATCATATTGACTAATCCCTTTACGCTTCATTGTTACCCATAATCTATCAAATACTATCATTATACTAATTTTAACTCCTTATTTATATATTTTTCTTGCAATATAGTTATTATTCCATTAGAATAGAGTTAATAATAGTGTTCACATATACATACTATTTATACTAAAAGGAGGCAGAAAAATATGTCTAAATTAAAAATAATATTGAAACAGAAGGGGATGACTCAAATTCAACTCGCAGAAATAACTGGACTTAACAAAAATTACCTGAACCGATACATCGGAGGCTATCATGACATTACCTTAAAAAAAGCTAAAAAAATAGCAGATGCTTTACACATAAAAGTAGATGACTATATTTAGATAATTTTAGTAGTTAAAAATATAGTCATTGGAAAAGTTGGAGATTTTCAATGAGTATCTTTTTAATTAACGCCTGATTTAGTTAAATGTTAAAGTTCCAAGTTTTAAATCTATAAAAATAGCAGCTCATGAAAACAAGTAAGGGTCTACATCTGCTTCCCAACTCATATAATATAAAGACGACATGCTGTCACATGTCGCCGGTAACTACTTCAAGGAAGTGGGAAGTTCTTTTATTTATTTCTAAAACCACCCTCTATATTTTTAATGGCTAAGTATGGGGTGGTTTTTTCTGTGGCTTACTAGGTTTATCTAGGCATTTTTTAGTTTGCTCTTTTGTAATGGTACTGATAATGGTCTCAATCACTTTTATGAAGATGGAAATTAAAAATTCCATAAGGCCTCACCTCCTTCCTTTTATATTTTAGGTGAGGAGACCGCGGATCCTGACACTAGAGTTAGTTACCTATCCCAGTTGACCTCTTTATTAGTTACGAGTTATCACTCCTTCTTTAACAAAATATGCATATTTTAGTTTCATGTAAAGGTCAAGGGTTTACGTAAAGAAATAATAATTCTTCCTACTTGATTCAGCAGCAGATTATCAATAAAAAAAAACAGTTGTTTATGCCTCGCTTCAACCTCCTATTTACAAGAGTCCTTTTCTATATGTTTGTACAAATCATGAACTCATATCTAATATTTCCCCTTAAAGTCACTGACTTAACCGTAAGCTATTTCCCTAGTCGATTTAATGTCTCATTACTGCTTATATTATGCTGACAACACAATTATAACATGTTAACAGCATATAGTAAACCTATAATTTAAAAAATTTATCCTTTTTCGTGTTGACAGCATAAATTATAAAGGTTACAATCAACATGAGGAGGTGAGCGTTTGAGTTGCTTCGGAATAAATGAAAGATTTCAAACTGCCCGAAAATACAAGAAGGTTTCTCGTGCAAAAGTGGCTGAACAAATGGGTGTTTCAGAGGGAGTCTTAGCTAATATTGAACTTAAGCGAGTAGAAGAAGTCAAAGATCTCTATATCCATCTGTTCTGTGCCGCTTTAAATATTAATGAACATTGGTTGCGAACAGGAGAGGGCCAGATTCACGATAAAAGCGAAGATGACAAGTTGATACAAATGGCTGTTGATGTGGCAAAGCTCGATGATGAAAAAACCCGTGAGGCCATACACATCTTTTTGGCACTAGAAGAGCCTTTTTTATCAATTGCCAGAGATATGATTATCTCATTAAAAAAGCACAGTACCCAATGACTTGATACTGTGCTTTTAGCATTCAATTTATAAAGCGCTGTACAAACTTTCTCGCGACTCTAATGTTATGGAGAGCTCCATCGTCAACGAGGTTTTTAATGAGCACGTATAACTCTGCTTCGCATACATCGCCTAATTGGATAGCATTTGAAATTGTTACTTCCCAATCACATTTCAAAATTTTATCTTTTTTTTCTGCCATGAAGCGCCCTCCTAATCATGATCTAACATACTTAAAAACTTAACTAGCTCTATTGCCTCCAGCATAATCTGTTTATCGAACGTAAAGTGACTTAACTTCAAGGCACTTTTTAAGATCGCGTTTTGAGCACATGCTAATTGAGTATCAATTTGATCTAAGCAGTGAAACACATTACTAAAGTCAGCTTCCATTTTATCAAAGACTGGATTTTTCATCATTATAACACCCACTCTCTCTTATACCTCTAGACCACTTGTTTATGAACTAGCTTGCAAGTTCCTCTGCTTGCTTGGCAGCCGTTTCTCACCTTTAACATCCCCTATCACCCCCTATTAATTTTACATCCCAACCTAATTAAACACGACACAATTATACATTTTATCACAAAGTGAGTCAATGATGTAAACCCCTGTGTAACCGATTACGATCCAACTTGGTCTATTTGTAATCGAATATGGTTCATCATCCCAAGGGTTTATAATAGTTATTTTAATACAATTTTAACATAATATTCTAATATATCCATTATAATATTAGAAAAATTCAGTCGCTATTAAGTTAAAATGACAAATAAGCTAGAAAATTGCAGTCCAGATGACCTATACAATTGAATAAATTACTTAATTAACAAACCTATATCATTTTAATTGAACGGATGATAGTGGTTTAAACTAGAAAGTCTACAAGTTCTTTATAGTATGGTTGCTGCACTTATAGATAAATTGCTGTTAAGACTTATGGGGCTAAAAGTAGTTTTTACACTGATCGAAAAAACTATCTAAAGAACTGCTTAACTCGACCTTTTCCATGCTTAACCCTTACCTCTCCAAGAGCTCCGTTAATAAAGGTCATCTGAGGTGGCACATGACCGCAGTCAATCTGGTAGACAATTGGAACCCTTAGTTCATTAGCTAGATCGCGATAAACATCTTGGACGTTATAATGATCAACAGATTCATTAGCAGAGCTACGCCCAAATAATAGACCCGAGCAATTTTCAAACCATCCTGCTAGCTTCATCTGGACAAGAGAGCGACGTAAATCAGTAGTGGATAATTCAGCATTTTCTAAATACCAGATAATTGGCTCCCCGTTCGTATATTTATCTCTAAACTTGCTGACATTACCGTAAGGGGTGCCAATTAAATGGCGAATGACATCGACACAGCCTCCCAGAAAACGCCCTTGAAGATGAACAACATTTCCCGGTATGGTTTGCCAAACTGTTGCCTCCGTTAAATGAAAGACCCATGGCGACGGATGATCATGTTGCCAATCTTTTTGATAGTTCACAGAAGAATATTGAGTGACGGCTTCATTTGGTTTGGTTGCTAAAACATTTTCCCACATAGCCGTTGTCTCATCTGTTTTTTCACCTCGTACATCCACTAGATTAGTTCCGTGTGCAGTAGCAATTCCGGTCTTTAACGTAACGGACAGCAATAAGGTGCTAATATCCGAATAGCCGAGCAACCACTTAGGCTGTATTCTAGAAAAATCAATGAGATCCAATAGCTCAATCGCCAATTCCCCACCCCAAGGCGGAATCACCATATCAATCTGTGTGTTTTCCATCATCTGTTGCAATTCAGCGGCTCGAACAGCTGCTGAAGCTGATTTAGCTTTGTCATGCTGCCATGGCGTCTCACCCACGACAACCTGATATCCCCGATTTTCCATTCTTTTACGACTTTCCTTAAACATCGAATGAAGTTTTTTAGGTACCCCTGAGGAGGGTGCTGTTACGCCAATGGTTCCCTTTCTCTTAAATACTGGATATTGCAAATCGATCACTCCTTATTTGGATTAAGAAAACTCGTATGACCCAACCTATTTAACTTATTTTATCTAATCCCAATCATTTTAACAATAACTAATTAATTAAAAGTCCTTCCTCCAATTCTCTAGATCCATTATAACCAACTGCTTCATTAAACCTGAAAATTTTTCTAAAATATGTTAGAATGAATGAGTTAACGATGAGAAAACGATGGCAAAATCCCTTATTTTTAACACACCAGATCACGTAACACTGGCCATGAGATTAGGATCTTTGCCAATCATTTAGGAGGATAAAGATGGATTTCATTTCAATAATCGGTGTTATACTAGGGGTTTTCACTATTGTTTATCTTTCTTTAAAAGGAATTTCCATTACGATTGCTGCCCCTTTAGCAACTTTAATGGTTATTATGTTTAATGGGATGGATCTTGTTTCCGTCTTTCTTGGCAGTGAGTTAAACCATTATATGGGCGCTCTGGGAAACTATATCATTAATTTTTTTCCTGTTTTTTTACTGGGTTCAATTTTAGGTAAGTTGATGGAAGATAGTGGCGCCACGCTTGCCATTGCAGATTTTATTCTAAAAAAGTTTGGCTCCAATCAACCTTATCGCGTCATGGTTGTCATTTTTGTCATTAGCTTTATTTTAACCTACGGCGGAATTAGTGTTTTTGTTGTGATGTTTACTATTATTCCTTTAGCTCATTCCTTATTTAAAAAAATAAACATTTCCTGGAACCTAATTCAAATTCCGTTATGGTTAGGGATTGGCTGCCTTACCGTCACTCTGGTTCCCGGGACACCATCAATTCACAACGTGATTCCTATTCAATTTTTAAATACTTCTTTAACAGCTGCTGGGATACCCAGTCTTTTAGGGAGCCTTGGATGTGCTGCATTTGGTCTCAGCTATATGAAATATACTTTAAATAAAAGCTTGAAAAAAGGTGAAACCTATTCTACTTCTAACCCGCACTTAGAAGAAAAAACAAGAAAAGAACAGTTACCTAGCTTTGCCACCAGTATGCTTCCTCTTGTCACCCTTATGATGACTGTTGTCATAGGCAGTACTTTCGGTTCTGTTTTTATTCAAGCCAACATTATCTATATCGCTTTATCAGCAGCCATTATTTTAGCGCTTATTTTTCATACAAAATATATTCCCAACAAAAAAATGACGTTAACAAGCGGTGCTAACGGTTCGATTGCTGCTATTTTTGCCACGGCTTCAGCTGTTGCCTTTGGTTCTGTTATTATAGTAGCGCCAGGTTTTACGACTTTTCTTGAACTTATTTTAACTCTCCCGGGTCACCCTTTATTTAGTCTAACGGTTCTAACTTCGGTCATATCTGGAGTAACAGGTTCTTCTTCTGGAACACTAGGCATTGTCATGCCAAACTTCACCAGTTACTATCTAGAAGCAGGTATCCATCCAGAAATGATTCATCGAGTGGCAGCGATCGGATCCAATATGACCACAATGGTTCCTCAAAGTGGCGTGTTAATTACTTTCTTAAGCTTAGCGAAGTTAAATTATAAAAATGGTTATAAAGAAAGTTTCATCGTCGTAACCATTGGCTGTCTCATTGCTGTGATCATCGTAATCCTAACCGGGTTCATATTTTATTAATCAATTTAAGTTTAAACGATCATCTATTTTACTTTATTTTTTTTAGTATCCATTAGGTGGTACAAACCCTAAAAAAAAGAAGCAGGTTACGGTATTACTCACCTTGAACTTGCTTCTTTTTTCACCTTCTCCAATGAATCACAATGGAAAACCAACCAGCTTCACTTAATTGAGCACTCACTTGATGCCCCATTTTTTCAAGTAAAAGTTGCACGATGGTTAAGCCAATACCTGTATTGTTAAAATTTCTCGTTAAATCTGCCGTATACAAACGATTAAAGACTTGCTCGATCACGATTTGATTTGGCTTAGCTGTTTGATTCATGATTGTAGTCCAAGCCTGTTCATCATTTATTTGATGAATAATTTTACACTGTTTGACGCCATGTTTTAGAACATTCTCAATTAAATTAACAAAGACTCGACGCAACATGTCACGATCTCCTGATGTATTTAAAGCTGCGTGCTCTTGGTTCACCTTAACATCAATCTGCTTATTAGAAAAATCGGAATAGAAAAGAGCTAAAGTTTCAGCTAGTAAAGCGCCAACCTCTACATTGCTCATTTGTACATGATACTCACTGGACTCAATGCGAGCTAAATCATAATAATGAGTCAGAAGAGCTTGTAGTAATTGTGCTCGCTTTTCAATCATCTTTAAATATTGGTTTTTTTCCACAGTTGATGCCGCTGCATCGTTCATTAATTCAAAATATCCTAAGATTGAGGCTAAAGGCGTTCGTAAATCGTGAGAAATATGGGTCATCTGCTCTTTTAAGATTTGTTCTTTAAGTCGAGATTGCACCAAGTTTTCTCGATGTTTGACCAGACCTTTATTTACCTCTTGAATCAACTCATTTAATTCAAAAAAATGATAATCATGGGTCACCAGCTGATTGGTTGCATCTGCTCCATGAATGGTCTTTAATTGTTTACGAACAGCATTAATTCCCTTTAAAAGGAAATAATATCGACTAGCTAACAACAAGATTAACAAAATAAGCACACCAAGCAAATATTCCATTCCATACTCGCAACCTTTCTCCAGCCTCTATATATCTCGTTTATAAAATACGGTTAAACCGATGATAGTAGTCACACCAAAATAGAGGAATAAGATCCCCCAACAAAATAATGACCCTAACGGTGCCTCCCAAAATCTTGCTTGTATTAAATAATTAGGAAATAGCCGCATGACTAGGTCTGGCATCCCCACAATGGCTTTAACTCTTAAGAGTAATGTCTGTACTAAGCTCATCATAACAAAGTAGCTCAAGATTTGGGTGGTTGCCTTTGAGGTGATAAAACTCAGCATATGTGCGACGGTTAAGGCCGCTAAAAACAAGGGGATCGAATGCCAAATACTTAAGATTAAGCCTTGGCGATAAACGGGGCCACTATTTTCTAATAAAAGCTCTGCTAGGGGGATAAAGACCATTAAGACGATGACACTCATCATAAAAGAAACCAAAACAGATGTAATCAACTTCCCCAAATAGATTACTTCCCTTTTCATTCCGTATGAAACACTATTTTTAAAAGTTCCATGTCCATACTCATCGCCAAACAACACATTGATGCCGAAAGGAATGACATATAACACCGTTACTAATCCTGATTGGCTAAACCTAAAAACAAATGCTGTGTTATCATAAAGAAAATTCGGATCATTCAACCCTGTATACCACGTTAAACCCAACATGAACAAGAGAAAGAAGAGAATCATTAATAACATATAATAGGTCGTTTGGGTTCGTAATAGGCGATAAAGTTCACTTTTCACATAATTAATCATCACTTTTTTCTCCAATCAATTGAATAAAATAATCTTCTAGTGACAATTCCAAGCTTCTAATGGATTTAATTGCAATATCATGCTGGTTTAATGTTTTTGAGAGATTTGCAATAGCTCCACTATTTTCATAGATATGAATAATGTGCTCGGGCCATACTTTATAAGCTGTCAACTCCAACTTACAATCTAAAATAGCAGCTGCTTTTTGGGAGTTATCTACTTTTAGCTCTATATAAGTTTGACACTTTTCTTGCAGTTCACTCATCTCTAGTTCTTTGATAAGTTGACCTTTATGAATAACTCCCACTCTAGTAATCAAAGTTTCTAGCTCTGCAAGTATATGACTAGAAATCATAATGGTTATCTGTCTTTTTTGATTTAATTCCAATAACAGTTTCCGCATTTCAATATTCCCCAAGGGATCAAGCCCATTAATGGGTTCATCTAAAATGAGTAAATCAGGATTTCTCAATAAAGCTAGTGCTAACCCTAATCGTTGCTTATTTCCTAATGAGTAATGTTTAAATTTCTTATGGGCAATCTTCATTAAAGCTAATTGTTTCAATACTTGATTCACGCTATTTTTTTCGGCGATTCCCATTTGAATGCGATAATACTCCAAGTTATTTCGCCCACTTAATTCAGGATAAAAAGCGGGTTGCTCCACAAGAACCCCTGTGCGCCTTCTAACCCCCTCTAAATCAGCACCTGCCTGATTAAAAAGCTTGATTTCTCCTGACGTCGGCCGACATTGTCCCGCAATAAGTCGCATCAAAGTGCTTTTTCCAGCACCATTTATTCCAACCAATCCGTAAATACAACCTTTTTCCAATCGGATATTGGTTGGATGTAAGGCCGTATAGTCATTATATTTTTTACTTAATTGTTTGGTTTCTAATATTATATTTGCCATTGCTCTCACGCCCTTTCTCTACGATTATTATAATCTTTTGTTCATCTAAAATCCTTTAAAAATCGTAAAGAAAAGTTAAAGAAAGAATAAAGTGAAGCTACTTTAAGTGTGACGACAAAATTTCCACTTTAACCATCACTTCAGCATGGTTTATTCACCTTTTAATTTAAAACCAATCCCCCAAACCGTCTCAATATACTCCTGTTGGTCATTAAATTGCTTAAGCTTTTTCCGGATATTACTAATGTGTACATTAATGGCGTTATCCTCTACTAAGTAAGGATTTTCCCAGATTTTTTTATACAGTTGCTCTTTTGTAAACACTTTATTGGGGTAACGTAAAAATAAGGATAATAACTGAAATTCTTTACTGGTTAAGATCACTTCGGTACTATTAAAGAAACATTTATGGGCCTCGATATGTAAGGTTAAGCTTTTAAAAGTTACGCGCTCAGGTTCCAGCTGATGTTGTGAAAATTGTTTATAGCGTCTCATTAATGCCCTTACTCTTGCTAACACTTCACTTTGAATAAAGGGTTTAACTAAATAATCATCCGCTCCATTATCCAACGCCAAAACACGATCTTCCACTTGTCCTTTTGCAGAAATCACTAAAATAGGAATGGTTCGTTTGTCTCGAACATATTTAATAAGCTGCTCTCCTGTAACTTCTGGCAACATTAAATCTAAAATAATGAGGTCATACTGATTTTGGTCGATTAAGGATTGAGCGACTTGTCCTGAATATGCACTCTGGATCTCATAATTGCTTTTTTTCAATATTTTACCCAAAATAAAATGTAAATCCAAATCATCTTCAACAATTAAAATCTTTTCTGTCATACCCTTTATTTTCTCCTTTCAAGCTTATCCTAAATATTATACCATTTATAAAGACTTATGACTTTGGGAAAAGATCTTTACTAATAAACTCAATTTTTAGAGGTTACCTCTTTTATTCGTTTTATTTTACCTCAGCAATTCATTAATTAAGTCGAACAAATTTAAATTACATTTCCCTTATTTCTGGAGTATAATGGAGATAAATACTTTTTGGCACCTGTTATGTCATCTCATAACAAGTTTAAATAAGTAAAGAAAACGGGACTCGTTCAGGCAACGGTTATTTTAGGGGGATGTTAATTTTGATTTAAATCAAATCATGGAGCCATGAATAAGTTCGTTACGGCACAAAATCACAGTATTAAAAATAGTTAACAAATGAAAAGGAGCAAATTAGACATGAAAAATGAAGTCATGAAGTTATTAAATCAGCGGGTTTCTCTTAGGCGCTACCAAGATAGACCTATTTCCAGAGCAGATATGGATACGATATTAGAAGGCGCTATGCGGGCACCAACAGCCGGAAATATGATGTTGTATTCTATCATTAAAGTCGAAGACCCACAAACCAAACTAGCTCTAAGTAAAAGTTGTGATCACCAACCGTTTATTGCCAAAGCACCTACGGTCTTAATCTTCTGTGTGGATTACCAACGCTGGCATGATTACTATATGCTATCAGGGGTTAAAGAAGAATTAGATCATCGTCAAGAAACCTATCAGGCTCCTCAAGAAGGAGAATTTATGTTAGCCGCGATGGATGCGTTAATCGCTTCTGCTTATGCCAATATTGCGGCTGAATCGGTAGGAGTTGGAAGCTGTTATATTGGGGATATTATTGAACATTGTGAAATTCACCAGGAATTACTAAATTTACCTAAGTGGGTCAAGCCCGTTAGCATGTTAACGTTAGGTTATTATCCTGAGCGACATAAGCAACCGACTAGTTCTCGTTTCGCAAAAGAATTTATTGTCTTTGATGAAAAGTACGAAAGATTAACTCACGACCAATTAGAAACCATGTTCAAAGAAAGAGCCTCAAAATTTAGTGTTAATAATAAATTCCAAGCTAAAAATTTTGGTCAATTTAACTATTTTAGAAAAAGTGGGACTGAGTTTGCCAAAGAAATGACTCGCTCCATGAAAGCTATGTTAGAAGATTGGAGCAACTAAAGCTATGAAAATCGGACTCCTTCCGTCATAGTGATGAGATGAAACAGTTAAGCTGATCATAATAAATAAGTTACCATACAAATTTTTAAGTATGGTAACTTATTTTAGTTTATAAAAAAATTAGATGACAAAACGCATAAATAGGGACTGATCTTTTGGATGTTTTTGTCTATCAACCTTTTTATTTTTTTATCTCAACTATTCGGTGTATTATGACGCAACAGTAGATTTGTTAGATGACCGAAATGTGTATGAAAATTTATTCTTCCCTAAATAGAAAAAAAGCGCGCGTAGCAAAATCATTAGCTTATTACCCATTAGTAGACTAGTGAATAAGATAATTGAACTTTTCCCCTAGCGTCTTTGTTGAAGCATTTTAGTGTTGTTTTACGTCCTTTAGTCATCATAATTCAGCTCTCCTAGTGCTTGCTGCGACAAGCTCTTTCACTGTGATAACTTTTATCCAACCAGCTAGAACACCTCGCCTTACAATAACATACTTTCTGACCCTTCAAATTTTAAAAATTTCTTAATTACAGCATGTTCATCTGGTTGTTATTACTATGCCTTATATACGATTTCTAAGCTTTACCATTTTATAAGCATACATTCTATCTTGTTTAAACTAGTAATCCAGTCATCTATTCATGAATGATTATTTCTAACTTTTTTCATTTTGACAAATTAAACATTTTTCTTCCACCACAGGACAAATAATATCCATTCTTTCAATGGAACTTAACCGCTTATATTTTCCCATGAAAAACTTCCAACTTAGTAAGGTCTACTTTATTGGAAGTCTATCACTTTCTAGGAGCTGCATTGTCTTTTTATAAATTTGTATACATCTTATGTCATGTTTGGTTTAAAGTATGTAGTGTCAAATAAGGCTTAAGATCGATGGACATGTACTTGATCGTACAGGCCACTGGCACTAAGTCCCATTATCATGCCATGAAATAAATTTATCTTAATATCTTCATTTAAAAAAATAATAGAAAATATCATACCTAAAATTAAATTAACAGTTGGAATCCATTTTGGCTTTAAATGAAAGGCTTCTTTTATCACCTGACTTACTCCTACTATGATAACCGTTAAACTTACAATTGATCGTTCTACCATTTATTTCATCCCCTAATTGCATCTGATTTAATACCAATTTCGGAACCATTTATTTGGGTTATGTTTGTTCTCATGCCTTTTATCAGTTTAGACTATTATTTGTTTTAATCTTTTTTCTTTTCTAAATCTTTAATGTTCCAAGTCACTTTCTCAACCTCTTCAATTGTTTCAGCTTTCATAACTAACGGTAATAACACATTACGATAAGTTGATATATTGTGACTGATATGCATCAATGCAGCTAGAGATAAATCATCTGACATCTCTTTCGTTATCATAACTCTAGTGGGCACGCCATCTTTCTTAACTGTCCACATTAATTCATCGAGCAATTCACTTTCAAACAGCATCATAGCTTCTTGTAATTTAGCTTGTTCTTCTTTGTTAAAAGGAAAAATGACTATTTCACCATTAACATTAAAATCAAACCCTTGGTAAATCGCTGCTTGACAAGCTTCATTTAAAAGATAGTCTTGCTTATTTTTCGCATTCTTTAGAGCTAACTCTTTGTCTAAAATCAATCGTCCCTCAACAAAACGATAATTATTAGGTTGATTAAAAATATCATCATTTGTTATCTCGACTTCGATTGATTTACTAGAGTCTTCTCCAAGAGGCGTAGTTCCTACCTGATTAACAACCCCATTTTTATCAAGAATGATGTAAGCTTTCCGAATCTTAATCAGACTTGATGGTACTTCAAAAAAAAGATCTTTCATTTTATCCCCTCCAAACTGCAAGCCAATGAACCCATGTATTTGTACTGTTGGTTCTATTAACAAAGATCCGCGCTTGCTGCGCTCTATTTAAGTTTTCATAATTAAAACCAACACCTGTAACAGTTGTTCCAGGGACACTTGTAGCCAAAGATACTTGGAGAGAGACATTATTATTGGGAAAGGTTTCGCCATACGAAATAATGACAGAGGCTGTTCCTCCTCCTGATGGTGGCGTTACAGCGACTTCTCCTTGTCTAAAACGAAACTGCCCTCGATGAACGGCTGTATGGGAAGCATCATCACCTACAATAAAATTTCTAGCTCTGATATCTCTTCTTTGAGAATCAGAGTTAAAAATGCGTATCTCACCATTTCCAATGGTCATTATATCTGTATGATCACCTAATAAATTAAGGCGATTAATATTGTTTTGTCTGATAGAAAATTGATTATTATTATGGGTGCCTATCCAAGTTGAAGTCATTCTAGTATGACCATTATCCAGATTACCGTTGGAAATGCGGGAAATTTCACTCCACGCTGACCAGATGCCTTCGTAGGTCATCGATCTTATATAGATTAGGTTAGTCGAAAAACTGCGAACAACTTGATGGCAACCTTCACTATGATTGGCAGAATGGCGGTGAACGGACATACTAAAAGCGGTGTTCATTCCCGGTGGCCGATTGGCTATGGTTTGTGTTTGAGCGTTAGTTGAATTATGGTAATTCCCTTCTTCTCTCCACTGAGAGTCATTTAAATTAGCCTGTTCAGGAACCAATCGTGAACGCCGAATTAATCGTTGTCCACTTTCTAAAATGGTTCCATTGACAGACAATTGGTTCGCCGCAGTTGGCATTCCGTTAATACTAACGGCTGAACGAAAAGGATCAATAAAGAGGGTGGGTGCACCTACAGAGACGGTTCTCATCACGGTTGTCGTAGATAAGGCATCGCTTATTCTAAATTCAATTTCCCAAGCTTGTTCATTATCTAAATTGTGGTTGGTCATGTCAACAGTGGACACACTGGTCCGATCATTGCTTAGGGTGCTGGGCCAATTGGTCCAATCAGACCAAGTTCCTCCGACTATTCGTTGTCTTCGTTGAACCCCATTTGTCTGATTAACGGTATTGCGATGAACCCCATTGACAGTAATCGGTGAAAGAGTCCCATTTAATGTTAAGGTGGACGCATTCGCAAAACCATCATTACGAAAAGCATTGGCGTTGACAATCGGTTCAGCATAGCTCACCCCTTGTACCGTTAAAGTTTGGGTACTAGAATTTCCGCGGCTATCCAAGGCTCTAATGGATAAATTTGTAGGACCCGTAATATTGACGACGTTTAAAGCCACCGTTAATTGAGCGGTTTGAAAAGCACGAATTTCCGTTCGATTCCCTATGACAATCTCATAGTTGGATACGGTGGCTCCTTGATTAGCACTAGCGAAATTAGCTGGAATGACAACAGTCAGTTGAGAGCGATTTTGAATGATCCACTGATGATTACCCGTGACTGCTGTGGTAACTCCTAATGTATCGCTGTAGGTTGGATTGCCACTGAGAGTGGGATTAATATTTAAGAACGTCGCACTAACATTGGCTGACACCGTAGCACTGCGAATGATCGGCCCTCCGTTTTGATAGCGAGTCGTCACCTGAAAATTGATATTCGTTAAACTAGTGACTCCCGCTGTTAATTGATTTCGTAAATTAGCTAACCCCGTTGCATCTAACAATAAAGAAGCCGGTGCTCCTTGGTTCGTAAAAGTTTGCAAGCCAGTAGTTCCTCGCCTCACTTGAATATCACTGACTAAGGCGGTATGAGCTCTGTTAACGGAAACCGTCATGGTTTGAGCCGTGGCATTGCCGGCTACGGTGAAATCACTTCCCGTTACCGTCGTGGCGTTAGGCGCTGTGACAGTCCCGTCTCGGGTGACAGTTGACCCCACTTGAGCAGAGGTGGCCGTAGAGCCATTTCGAGTGATCAGCTCTACTCTTGAAGGTGCTGACGTTCTTCCCGCAAGGGTCGTGAATAACGTGGTAAACTCAGGTTGAGAAAGATTAAAGGTATGAGCAGTCCCCGTGAAATGACGCCAATCCCCGATGTTGACCCAAGCATTATCCCCACTGTTTCGGACTTGTAACCGAATCGAGTGAGAAAATGCCGTACTTGCCCGGGTAATTTGAGTCGTTAAACTTCCAGTCAAAGCTGTCCAACTTGGATTCGCATTGATCGTGCTGGCTCTCGCTATGGTAGGCAGTGTAAAACTTCTGCTAGCTAGACTAACGGTATGGACCCAGACTCCACTAAGTGTCACTTGAGGAGCCCAAGTCGCACTTAATGAAAATGAGCCGGTTCCGTTCGCATTATGAGTAACGGTTCTGCTACCCGACCATAAGATCCGATTTTGCCCACTGGTCAAACTGGCATTATGAGAAAAGGTTGAGGTGGTACCGGCAGCAGTCACTGATCCAGGTCTTGAAACACTGGCATTAATAATCCAACCAGATGGAGCAATCCATCTTAAGGTCACATTAATGGTACTGGTATTATTGGTTATATTTTGGCTTGCCAATGACCATTCAAGTCGAAATAT
>Ga0153980_1000260_pt1 | contig 25353 bp, 22 predicted proteins | sample TSGA064MetaG_FD_104722 | JGI IMG/M metagenome (GOLD analysis project Ga0153980, IMG submission 104722) | Attine ant fungus gardens microbial communities from Georgia, USA - TSGA064 MetaG | ecosystem: Host-associated > Fungi > Mycelium > Unclassified | place: USA: Georgia, Magnolia Springs State... | reverse complement strand
TCACCTTCTTGATATTCCACGAGTTCGCTTTACAACCTCTCATCCACGGGATTTTGATGATAAAACTGTTGCGACTCTGGCTAAACGAGGAAATTTAATGGAATATATTCATTTGCCAGTTCAGTCTGGAAATAATGATGTGTTAAAAAAAATGAATCGTAAATACACCCGTGAAATGTATTTACAATTAGTTAAAGATATTAAAACAGCCATACCTGATGTTTCTTTAACAACTGATATCATAGTCGGCTTCCCTGGGGAAACAGAAGCGCAGTTTCAAGATACCTTATCACTCGTTGAAGAAGTTGGATTCGAGGGCGCTTTCACTTTTGTCTTTTCTGCACGAGAAGGAACGCCAGCTGCTAAAATGGAAGACAATGTTTCTGAAGCAGAAAAGAAAGATCGCTTATATCGCTTAAACGAGGTGGTAAATCGGCAATATAAAGCCGGGAATAAACGTTTTGAAGGTGAGATTGTTGATGTATTGGTAGAAGGAACTAGTAAAAATGATGAGTTCGTTTTAGCTGGCTATACACGGAATAATAAACTAGTCAATTTTAAAGGTGATGCTAGTAAAATAGGTCAAATTGTTAAAGTGAAAATTACCGAAGCTAAAACTTGGCACTTAGCCGGAGAGATGGTGTAGGGGAGCCTAGAAGGTGGTGAAAAAGTGACAGAAATAAACAACCTTAATTCTATTGTTAGGTTTAAAGAAAAATTAGAAAATGATTCTGAGTTTAAACGCTATCGTGAATTGGGTGTTAAAGTGCATCAAAACAAAAAGTTATTAGCACTTTATGAAGAGTACCTTAATCTACAAAAAGAAGTGGTCAATCTAAGCCATTATCAAAAACTAGAAGCCAAAAAGCTAAAAGAGCAGGAATTACAAAGTTTACAAGATGAGTTGTATGATAATCCTCTGTTTAATGAATACATCCAAATGCAAGTTGAATTGGAAGAATTGTTCCAAACGATTGCTCATCTCATTGAAAATCATGTGAATCGTTATTTTAATGAATGAATGCCTGTGAAGGCATTTTTTTTATGTTAGGGTAATTGCAAGTTTTTGGAACCAATCGGATGTCTTTTAAATAACATATAAGGAGCAGGGGAAATAACTCAATTTTTATTAGATAAAATAGGTAAAATTGAGTATCAAATAGGCAAAAGTCTGAATATAGTAATAGTGAGGAGGTTATTGGGATGAACGATATTCGCGAAATTGTAACGAAAGCTGTTACGGCTAAAGGGAAGAAAAGGTTTGCAATTGCATCATCACTCAGTGATTTAAACAGTTCTGCTGATAGTATTTTAGGATGTTGGATTATTAACCATAAATTTAAGGCTCGAAAAAGTGATGAAACAGTGGAGGTTCAAGGTTCTTACGACATTAATGTCTGGTATTCTTACGATAATAATACGAAAACAGAGGTTGCTCGTGAAACCATTGAATATGGAGATTATGTGAATGTTCACCGTTTAATTCGTGATTACTTATCTGAAGGTGATGAAGTCATTGCACGTACGATTCAACAACCAACTTGTATTGATGCCAGAATCGAAGATGGGGCCATTGTAGTGGAAGTTGAATTAGAAAATGTGGTTGAAGTCATTGGTGAAACAAAAATGAGAGTAGCTATTTTAGGACCTGTTGAATACGATGATCAAGAGGAAGATGAACTTTCAGAATTAGATCATCAAATTGACACCAAATTCTTAAATAATTCTCCCTTTGACGATTAGTACTAGCAACCTATAGTGAGAAAAATGAAAAAAGGAGTAAAGGTTCTCATAGAATCTTTACTCCTTCTTACGTTTCAAAAATGTAATCGTTTTACAAAATTAAATTAGCTGTCGTGGTATGTAGAACAATGCTATAATATAGATATGAATAAAAAAGGAGTTTTTTACCATGAGAGATAAGTCTAATTATACCCCTATGATGCAACAATATTTGTCGATCAAGGAAAATTACCAAGATGCATTTCTATTCTTTCGCTTAGGCGATTTTTATGAGCTGTTTTTTGAAGATGCTTTGTTAGCAGCTAAGGAATTGGAAATTACACTAACTGGAAAAGATGCTGGTGCAAAAGAAAGAATTCCAATGTGCGGAGTGCCCCATCATTCATCGGAAACATATATTAACCGTTTGGTTGAACGAGGCTATAAAGTGGCGGTTTGTGAGCAAGTGGAAGACCCTGCTGCTGCGAAAGGAATTGTTCGGAGAGAAGTAGTAAGCGTCTTAACACCTGGAACTGTTATGAATCAAAGCGCCTTAAATGAAAAAGAAAATAACTTTATAATATCAATTGTCTCTTTTGCACCGAGTTATGGATTAGCTTATTGTGACTTGTCAACAGGAGAGATATATGCTTCAAGAGTAGAAGAGGAGAATTTAGTGGGAGAATTAATTAATCTAGGGTGTAAAGAGATTATTATCGGATCTGATATCGAAGTGTCATTATTCGAGAATTTACGAGCTTTAAAAGCTATTGTTTTCTCTTATGAAGAAGATTTAAAAATTCCCATCGAATATCAACTTTTAATAACAGATTTAAAAGATGAACCATTAGAACAAGGTGTAGGCCGCTTAATTAACTATTTAATGCGAACTCAAAAAAGTAGTTTAGGCCATTTACAACCGGTACGCCTGACAAGAAATGAAGATTATATGCGAATCGATTATAATTCCAAGCGCAATTTAGAGTTGACTGAAACCATCCGCTCACAATCACGTCAAGGCTCATTATTGTGGCTGTTAGATAAATCAAAAACAGCCATGGGAAGTCGCCTCTTAAAACAGTGGCTAGAGCGCCCAAGCATTAAACAATCCTTAATTGAGGAACGCTTAGATATTGTCACCGCTTTAATCGCTGATTACATGTTAAAAGAGGAATTAAAACAACAATTAGATGGTGTCTATGATTTGGAGCGCTTAGCGGGTCGGATTGCTTTTGGAAATGCGAATGCACGAGATTTATTACAACTCCATAGTTCCTTAACGAAAATACCAGAAATTAAAATGTTACTCGCTAAACTTTCTTTACCGTCTATTGATGCTTTATTAGGGTCCATCAAGGATTGTGAAGAGATAACTGAAGTTTTGGCAAAAGCCATCGTGGAGCAGCCTCCTTTAAGCATTAAAGAGGGTGGTATTATTAAAGACGGCTATCATGAAAAGTTAGATGAGTATCGCTATGTCATCAATCATGGAAAAGAATGGTTATTGGAGTTAGAGATAGCCGAGCGTAAACGAACGGGAATTAAATCGTTAAAAATCAAATACAATAAAGTTTTTGGTTATTATATTGAAGTGAGCAAAGCTAATTTGCATTTAATTCCTGATTCTGTGGACTATGAGCGCAAACAAACCTTGGCTAATGCAGAACGATTTGTCACACCAGAATTAAAAGAAAAAGAAGAATTGATCTTAAATGCTGAAGAAAAATCTATTCAGTTAGAATACGAGTTGTTTACCGAGTTGCGTGAGCAAGTGAAGCAAGAAATACCGAAGATCCAGAACATCGCTAAGATTATAGCTTATTTTGATGTATTGCAAGCTTTTGCAACGGTAAGTGAAGACAACGGTTACGTTCGTCCTTTATTAAATGAAGATCAATTAATTGAGATTAAAGATGGACGTCATCCAGTCATTGAGAAAGTTTTAAAGGATACTCAATATGTGGAAAATGATTGTATCATGACGAAGGATCTGACTATTTTACTCATTACAGGGCCTAATATGTCAGGTAAATCCACTTATATGAGGCAGCTAGCTTTAATAGCTGTCATGGCTCAAATCGGTTGTTATGTTCCAGCAAGCTTCGCCAATGTACCGATCTTTGACCAAATTTTTACTCGCATCGGCGCTACCGATGATTTGGTGTCTGGACATAGTACATTTATGGTAGAAATGATCGAGACTAATTATGCTCTTGAGCATGCCACTGCAAAAAGTTTAATTCTCTTAGATGAAATTGGTCGGGGAACGGCTACTTTTGATGGAATGGCTTTAGCGCAATCCATCATTGAGTATGTTCACGATAAAGTGGGAGCTAAAACTTTATTTTCAACTCATTATCATGAGTTAACGGATTTGGAAACAAGATGTTCTCGGTTACAAAATCGTCATGTTAAGGCAGAGGAACATGACGGCCAACTGATTTTTATGCATAAAGTGATGGAGGGGCCGTCTGATAAAAGTTATGGAATCCACGTTGCTCAAATCGCTCAATTGCCTACCAGTTTAATTTCAAGAGCAAAAGAATTATTAGCAGCTTTAGAAGCTGATAAAACCATACCATTAGCTGAGGACTTAAAGGCAACACCTAAGGCATCCATCGTTTCCCAACCTATTGAAGAAGTAAGAGAATTAGAACAGTTATCTTTATTTGGTAAACTGGAACCTAAAAAAACTAAAGCTAAAGTTCAGACTAAAATTGAATATGTCAATCCATACGAAACTATTATTGAAAAGCTAAAGTCTATTGATTTGTATGAGTTAACTCCGATTCAAGCGATGAATGCCATGTACGATTTAAAAGTGCAATTAAACAAGCAAGCAGAGTCTGTAAATAAAAATAAAAAAGTTGTGATAAAAAATTAGAGAGTAGGTGAAGTATGGGAACAATACGAAGAATGAGTGAGCAACTGGCCAATATGATTGCTGCGGGTGAAGTCATTGAACGACCGGCTTCTGTTGTCAAAGAGCTGCTGGAAAACGCCATTGATGCCAATAGTACAACGATTGAAGTTCATTTGCAAGACAGTGGAATTCGGCAAATAAAAGTCATTGATAATGGGGATGGTATGAGTGAAGAAGATGCTAGTCTGGCCTTTGAGCGTCATGCCACCAGTAAAGTGAAATCGCAGTACGATATTTTTCGTATTCAGACCCTTGGTTTTCGGGGTGAAGCTTTGCCTTCAATCGCTTCGGTATCCGATGTTCATGTGCGAACATCCGACGGCGTCAAGAGTGGGGTTCACTTAAATATTAAAGGTGGTGTTGTTCAAGTTTCCGAACCTGGTGTGATGCGTAAAGGGACTGAAGTAGAAGTTAATCAACTATTTTATAATACGCCAGCTCGTTTGAAACATATTAAGTCTTTAAATACAGAACTGAGTCATATTACGGATTACATTAACAAAATCGCTCTCTCACATCCCCAAGTTGCCATTAAACTCTTTAATAATCAGCGCTTATTGTTTCAAACAAATGGTCAAAATAGTCTCCAAAGTGTAATTGCCAGTATTTATAGTTTTGATATTGCCAAAAAAATGATTGAATTTCAAGCTGTAAATGATGATTTTAAAATTTTCGGCTATATGAGCAATCCAGTTATTAATCGGGCTTCTCGCAATTATGTGACAATTATTGTCAATGGGCGTGCCATTCGGAACTATCCTTTGACTCGGGTTATTTTAGAGGTATATCATACTTTTTTACCGAAGGATAAGTATCCACTTGTGGTGTTAAATATTGAGCTAGATCCAGTTTTAGTAGATGTGAATGTGCATCCGGCAAAGTTGGAGGTGCGTTTTTCCAAAGAAGAAGCTTTGAAGACGTTTATTTATAATGAATTAATTAAAGTGTTACATCAAGTGGAATATATTCCTAAAGCAGAAATAAAGACGCCGCTTCCTAAGGAAAGAGTGCAGGTTCAGGCATTACCTCTACAAGAGACTTCTAGACCTAATTTTCCCTCCAAACCGAGTCCAAAAGTCAGAACAGAGCAAGAATTTACGGTTGCTGAAACTTCCTCGCCGCTTCCACTTAAGCGACAAATTAGTCAAGTGCCTTTAGAAAAATCAGTAGCAGCAAAAGAATTAACCATTACGGCTCCAGCTAAAGAGGTGTCTAGCACTAGTTCTTTTGAGCTCTATTATATTGGGCAACTACACGGGACTTACTTACTTGCACAAAACGAAGAGGGCTTGTTTATTATTGATCAACATGCGGCTATGGAGCGAGTGGAGTATGAAAAAAACTATCGCTTGTTGCGCGAGGTTAATGGTGATTGTGTGGAGCTACTTGTTCCATTAGTCTTAAAATATCCTGCTAATGAATTGTTGTTATTGAAGGAGTTCTTGCCTAATTTGACTACTTTTGGCTTTGAAATCGAAGAATTTGGAGGACAATCATTAGTGGTTAGAACGGTTCCTGTTTGGGCTCAAAGCTTAGATGCAAAAGTCATCATTGAAACTATTTTACAACAAGTGATCACTAATAGAGTAGTTGATATTGGGAAAATAAGAGAAGCAGTAGCTATTACCATGAGCTGTAAAGGCTCCATTAAGGCAAATCAATACATAAATGAATATGAAATCACAGGACTCTTACAAAGCCTTTGTTCCTGTTCTCAACCTTACACTTGTCCTCATGGAAGACCAATTATTGTCAAGTTAACAAAATATGAGATTGAAAAATTATTTAAAAGAGTGATGTAAAGAGCATTAAAAAAGCAGGTGAGTGTTCACCTGCTTTGAAATTACTCAGCAGCTAGAGCGGCCATGGTAATGTAATTATAAGGTTGATTAAAGTGAGGTAAGAAAAATAAATCTAGTAGTTTTAATTTATCAATGGTTACTTTTTCAGATACAGCTAGAGAAAACATGTGAATACCCATGGAAATATTTTCAAAAGAAGCCATTTGAGCACCTAGTATCCGGCGACTTGTTTTATCATAGACGATGCGAATCTTTACGGGATGATTATTCTCTTTAAAAAAATCAAGTTTTTGTAAATCTTCATACTCAGTATAAGTAGCATCAAATCCAGCAGCTTGTGCCGCTTTTACGTTTAACCCAGTAGATACCATGTTGTAACCAAAGATGGAAATACCGTTTGAACCTTGAACACCGATGGATTCAAGGGCGGTGCCGCAGGCATTATGAGCCGCCACGATTCCACTTCGAACCGCATTCGTTGCTAAGGCAATATAAGCTGGGCTTTCTAGAGCATTGTTATAAACCGTTGCACAATCGCCCACTGCATAAACATCAGGGATGTTGGTTTCTTGATTAAAATTCACTTGATAAGCCCCATTTTTAAAGGTGTGTAAATGGTTAGCTCCCAAAATGGTGTTTGGCATAAATCCGATGGAAACAATGACCATATCAACTTCATAATTACCTTTATCGGTCACGAGAGCAGAAACTTTCTGCTCGCCTTGAATTTCTTGGAGCGTTTCTTCGAGATGGAGCTCAACCCCGTTTTTAGCTAAGTTTTCATCCATGTCTTTCGTAAACCACGAATCATAATAACTTGATAACGTAGTGGGACTAGCTTCAAAAAGCAATGCTTTTTTTCCTCTTCGTTGAATCGCTTCAGCTAACTCGACGCCAATATAGCCAGCACCGATAACTGCTACATTTTTAATCGCTTCATTGTCTAAAGCTTTATATATTTTTTGAGCATCTTGAAATAATTTAACATAGTACACGTTCTCTAATTCAATCCCTTTAATTTTGGGTGGGACTGGAAGTGAACCAGTTGCTAAAATAAGTTTATCATAGGGTTGTTGAATCTTTTTCCCGTCTTTCGTAATAGCTAAAACTTCTTTGCTCTCAAAGTTTATATCTTTTACCTCTGATTCTAGGTGAACGTTGGCTCCTTTTGCTTCTAATTGTTCTTTTGAACTGTAGAAAAGACCTTCAGTGCTGTTAATTTGACCACCTATCCATAGAGCTGTTCCACAACCTAAGTAACTGATGTTTGAATTTCGATCGATGACAGTGACCTCATGATTCGTTCCATATTGGTCTAAAATCGTGTTAGCAGCAGCAGTCCCCGCATGGTTTCCACCTACAATGACAATCTTTTTCATCAAATTCCTCCTTAGTGTAAGTTTGTTACATTTTTAATTATCTATAGAAACTGATTTTATGTCAAGAAATGTGACTCATAATCATAATTATTATTAAAAATTCTACAATCTAAAAAAACCCATAGAGCATTAAGCTCTATAGGTTACTATTTAATCTTGAATTGGAATAGTGTCTTGAATTTTTTTTTCAGCAAAGACAACTTTTAATAAAATAGGCATAAACACGGCAGTCACAATGACCATGATCACAATGGGTCCAAAGAACAGCGGATCAAGAAGTCCCATCACCACGCCTTTATTAGCTACAATTAAAGTGACCTCACCTCGACAAATCATTCCAGAACCAATTTGTAAAGACTCCTGCTTGTTATAACCAAAGAGCTTAGCGCCAAAGCCACAGCCAATTAATTTTCCTAAAACAGCGATGAGAATTAAAACAGAAGAAATTAAAATAAGAGATAAGGTAATTTCCGGAATATCGACTTTAATTCCAATGCTAGCAAAGAAAACAGGCGAAAGTAACATATAAGAAGAGGTCTCAAACCGGGTTTCAACGTAATGTTTCCGCGGGGCATTTGAAATACTCAGTCCAGCTAGGAAAGCACCCGTAATAGCTGCGACGCCAAAAAACTCTTCAGCACAGTAAGATAAAAGGAGGCAAAAGACAAAGGATAAAATGACAAAGCGGCGTAAATCCATGTCAGATCGTTTCATGAGCTGATTCATCACCTTGGAAAATAGGTAGCCAGCAAAGCCACCGATAATAAAAAATAAAATAATTTTGACCAAAACCACCCCGATGCTTACTTCAGAGCCTGTCAAACTGGTCATAACGGTTAAAGCAATAACACAAATAATATCATCCACAATGCTGGCGCCTAAAATGGCATTACCTGCATTAGAATTTAACTTTCCAAGTTCTTTTAAAGTTTCCACTGTAATACTAACAGAGGTTGAGGCGACAATAATGCCCATAAAAATATGTTGCAAGGACGGGATGCCAGCACCTCTGTTAAAGAACAAGGAGATCATAATCCCTCCTATGATGGGAATCACCATTCCTAGTGCAGAAATTCCTAAAGAGGAAGCTCCCACTTGCCGAAGTTTCTTTATATCCGTCTCAATTCCAGCAGTAAACATTAATATAATGACGCCTAACTCAGCCAATTGCATGATAAACTCTGTTTCGTGTAAAATATTAAACATGGAGGGTCCTAAAATCAAACCTGCAAGTAATGCTCCTACCACTTGAGGTAATCTTACTTTCTTAGTTAATAACCCCAATAATTTAGTACTTAATAGAATAAGTGCTAGATCAAATAAAAAACCATAAGACAACATAGTCTTATCTCCCTTCTAAGTCGGCTAGTATCCATATTATAGTTAGATTAAATGTCGAAATATGTTTTACATTTAGCATTATACTCTCATTTTATACAGTTTACAAATCAAAAAAAATAAAAAGCGTTTTATTTTCGTGAGACGATAAAAAAGGTTATTTAGATGAGTCTTAGATTAATTGTAGATTAATAATTTAGGTGCAATTTGTTACTGTCTTTGCTTCATAAAGTCTTTATGTAGCAGTAGGTTTGCCCTATAGAGGTAATTGAATAAACTTGGCTAATGAGAAGGACTTCAATCGCTATCATTAATAGTAGATCATAACAGAATGTAGGTGGATATGTAATGGATTTAGTTTGTATAGTAGGACCAACAGCTGTAGGGAAAACAAAGTTAAGCATTAAATTAGCTCAGGTATTAAATGGGGAAATTATTAGTGGTGATTCGATGCAAATTTATCGTGGAATGGATATTGGAACTGCTAAAGCCACAATAAAAGAGCGTCAAGGCATTGTTCACCATTTAATAGACGAAAAAAGTCCAGATGAATCTTATTCAGTAGCAGAATTTCAACAAACTGTCCGTACCAAAATAGCTGAGATTAAAGCTCGAGGTAAATTACCTATTATAGTAGGTGGGACTGGGTTATACATAAAAAGTGTGCTATACGACTATGAATTTTCTAATGATTCCTCTTCAAAAAAGGCAATTGACCAGGCTTATCAAGATTTAACAAATGCAAAACTCCATGAAAAATTAAAAGAAGTTGATAAAAAAGCAGCTTTAGACATTCATCCCAATAATCGCAAACGAGTCATGAGAGCGTTAGAAATTTATAAGGAAACAGGCATCTCTAAATCAGATTTAATAGAAAAACAACAGCAACAAATGATTTATCAGGCTCAAATTATCGGGTTAACTGATGAACGTGAAGCCTTATATGAGCGCATTAATCAACGAGTGGACCAAATGTTAGAAGCGGGTTTGATCCAAGAGGTTAAAGCTCTGTATGATCAGAAAATACCTAAGGAAGCCCAAGCTATTAGAGCCATTGGTTACAAAGAATTGTATGACTATTTTGATGGTACCCTTTCACTAGTTGCCTGTAAGGAATTAATCAAGCGCAATTCACGGCGTTACGCTAAGCGTCAATATACTTGGTTTCGCAATCAAATGGATGTTCATTGGTTTAAAATTGATAGTTATCGTTTTGAAAAAACAGTTCAAGAGGTGATTGCTCATCTTGAAAATGGTTTGATGTAAGGTTGAAGGATAAATAAAAGAGGCGTCTTCACTATGATAAAACACTAAGGGGTCAAAGCTACTAAAATGTTTAGTAGCTTTGACCCCTTAGGCTATTTTTTATTTGTAAAAAAACAGCTTTACTACATCGTTCGGAATAAACCAGTAACTTTGCCGACAATGGTTACTTCTTGCAAAATGATTGGTTCTAATAAGTCGTTTTCTGGTTGCAAGCGAATACGATCTCCTTCTCGGTAAAAACGTTTAACTGTCACTTCATTATTATTTAACATGGCAACGACGATATCACCATTTGTAGCGGTTTTCTGCTCTTTTACAATAATTTGATCCCCGTCATGAATGCCTGCATTAATCATCGAATCACCTTGAACCGTTAGCATAAAGATAGTTCCATGTGCAGGAATTAAATGAGCTGGAAGTGGAAATAAGTCATTAGAATTATTAATGGCTTCAATAGGAGTTCCTGCTGTTACTTTTCCTACAATTGGGACTTGAACCACGGTAGGAGACTCAATAGCCGCTGGGGTTGTTTTTGTTGTTTGATGAGTCAGTAGCACAAGCCCTCGTGTGGTTGATTTATCTTTTCTAATAAACCCTTTCTTTTCCAGTTGCGTTAATTGATTATGGACTGATGCTGTTGAGGCTAAGCCCACTGCTTGACCAATTTCACGAACACTGGGGGGATACCCTCTTTTGTTAACTTCTTTTTGAATAAAATCTAATATCTGTTGTTGTCTTTTAGTAATAGGCTTCATCTAAATGACCTCCTTCCTCTTTATTACCTCGAGTCGTCTAGGATCAATTATATCAAGAATTATCTTAAAAGACAAACATTTGTTCTTTTTATTCCTCTTGCTATTAAACAGTTTAGTTTAGTATAATAAGATAATAGGAGCTGATAATAATGTTAAATCCCCAGAAAATAAATCGTTTAAATGAGTTAGCGAAGAAGAAAAAGCTTGGAATCCTAACAGATGGTGAAAAGTTAGAACAACAACAATTACGTGAAGAGTATTTAAAAAACTTTCGTTCAGGTATAAAAGAAACTATTGAAAAGGTAAAAGTGATCGATCCAACAGGTAAAGATGTGACACCTGATAAGGTAAAGCGAATTCAAGCTGCGAAGTCAAAAAACCGAATTCATTAAAGCCTTCTGTTTCTGACAGTAATCTTAACTGAATCTTTTATAAAATATTGTAAAATTAGTGAGAAAAGGGTATGATAGAAGAAAGTAAAAGGAGGTCATCGTAACGTGGAACAAAACATATCATTAGAGTCAATTAATTCAATTCGGACATTAGGAATCGACGCCATTAATAAAGCTAAATCTGGGCATCCTGGAATAGTACTAGGTGCAGCTCCCATGGCGTACACTTTGTTTACGAGGCATTTATTTGCTAATCCATGCAACAGTCAGTGGTTTAACCGAGATCGTTTCGTTTTAGCAGCAGGTCATGGATCCATGCTGTTGTATTCGCTCCTACACTTATCAGGATATGAAGTAAGCATCGAGGACTTAAAGCAATTCCGTCAATGGGACTCAAAGACTCCTGGTCACCCGGAATATAAGCATACCGATGGAGTTGACGCTACAAGTGGACCATTAGGTCAGGGAATCCCCATGGCAGTGGGAATGGCGTTAACCGAAAAGTTTTTGGCCAATCGCTATAATAAAGAGAATTATCCGCTTGTGGATCATTACAATTATACGATTTGTGGTGATGGTGATTTAATGGAAGGTGCCACGAGTGAAGCCTCATCTTTAGCAGGACATTTAGGATTAGGAAAAGTTATTGTGCTATATGATTCAAATGATATTTGTTTAGACGGGGAGTTATCTCAAAGTTTTAGCGAGAACGTATTAAAGCGCTATGAGTCATACGGTTGGCATGTTCAATATGTGGAAGATGGAACGGATATAGAGGCCATTGATCAGGCCATTTTATGTGCTAAACAAACCCTTGATAAACCGTCAATTATTGAAATTAAAACCGTTATTGGATACGGATCTAAAAAACAAGGAACGAATACAGTTCACGGTGCACCTTTAGGGGAAGAAGATGCGGTTTATGCTAAAGAACATTATGGGTGGTCTCATGAACCGTTTACTGTACCAGACCAAGTTTATGATCACTTTAACGAGACTATAAAAGCTCGTGGGATTCAGGCCAATGAGGCTTGGAATCAAATGTTTGAAAAGTATGCTATGGAGTATCCTGAACTAGCTAAAGAATTTAATAAAGCCATTGATTTTGAATTAGCTGTAGATCTAGCAGCGGTCATGCCAGTTTATGAAGTAGGGCATAAAGCAGCTTCGCGAGACACTAATAATGAAGCCATTAATGCAATTGCAGCTCAAGTTCCTTATTTTTTAGGAGGATCAGCAGACCTTTCTCATTCTAATAAAACCAATATTAAAAATGAAGAAGATTTTTCAATCTTGAACCCTGGGGGTCGAAATATTAATTTTGGTGTTCGAGAATTTGCTATGGCTAGCATCTTAAATGGGATGATGTTGCACGGGGGTGTTCGAGTTTTTGGTGGAACCTTCTTCGTCTTTAGTGATTACTTAAAACCAGCCATGCGGATGGCTGCCTTAATGGAATTACCGGTCACTTACGTGTTAACACATGATTCAATCGCTGTCGGTGAAGATGGTCCAACTCATGAGCCAATTGAACAATTAGCCATGTTACGAGCGATTCCTAACTTTTCTGTCATTCGTCCAGCAGATGCTAATGAAACCTCAGCTGCATGGCGGTTAGCTGTTGAATCAAAGACAATTCCTACGGCATTAATCTTAACACGTCAAGGTTTGACCACGATGGAGAAAACTTCTTATGAAGGAGTGAGCAAAGGTGCCTATGTAGTAAGTGAAGCTAAAGGCCAATTGGATGGAATTTTAATTGCAACAGGTTCTGAAGTGAACTTGGCCGTGGCAGCTCAAGCAGCGCTAGAGGCTGAAAATATTTGGGTTCGAGTTGTGAGCATGCCGTCGATGGATTTATTTGAAAAGCAAACAGAAGCTTACCGTGATGGGATATTGCCTAAAGCAGTATCCAAGAGAATGGCCATTGAAATGGGATCGACTTATGGTTGGCATAAATATGTGGGAAGTCATGGAGTTGTATTAGGAATTGATCGTTTCGGTGCCTCGGCTCCAGCAAATAAAGTGATTGAAGCTTATGGCTTTACGGTTGAGAACGTGGTTTCACTATATAAAGAAATGGAGTAAGTTTAAAAGCTGTTCTTCTTGTGAAGGCAGCTTTTTTACAAAGTATTTAAGTAAAGATTAAATGAGAACCAGCAATAGGAATTTTTTGAAAAATCCGTATTTGCTTGACAGATGACCTATGATCTAGTATATATTGATTATGGACTTTTGTTGAGTGTAAAAATGTTTGGAGGAATTATAATGATGTGGTTGTTAGTATTTATTGCATTAGTAGCTGGTTTAGTCTTGGGATTTTTTATTTCTCAGTGGCAGTTTAAAAAACATTTACGTGATAATCCACCTATTAATGAAGAAGTGGTTCGGACTATGATGATGCAAATGGGACGTACACCTTCACAAAAACAAATTAATCAAGTGATGAAACAAATTAATCAAAATATGAAATAATGATAAACTCATAGATTTGAAATGAGGTATTGCCTCAATAAAACTAGATAAAAACTCGCTTACTAGATAAAGTTTTTTTGTGATGCTTGGTCAAGCATAATAAAAACTTTATACATAAAAAAAACAGCCACCTTATGAATTTGGGCTGTTTTTTTGTGCAAATGCTTGTAACATATATTCGTTTACTACAAGATCTAGCTCTTGACTTTTTGCTACAGTTAATTCGTGGACGATGCCAAATGTTTTAACTAGTTCGTGGAGCTCTGCTTTTGTTTGAGTTAATCGCTCGTAAAGTATATTTGTATGGTTGATTGTACGTGGATTTATTTTCATAATAATTAAAGCTCTCCTTTAGTCATTAGAACAAGATTTTATTTTCAGTTCCGTTTAAGATTCGTTTATAATTAGGAATATGTTTAACAATAATCAAGACAGCAATGATTGTAAACATAATTTGTGCGATTATATCATAATCCCCGGTTATATTTAGCCACACGAAAAATATAGTTGCAATAGAGATAATAGTTGAAGCTAGAGAAACCATTTTCCAGATTTTTAACGTTATAGTAAAAATAATAAAGAGCATGATAAATAAAACAGGAGAATAAAATAAAATAATGCCGGCAGCGGACGCCACTGCTTTTCCTCCTTTAAATTTTGCAAAAACCGGATAGATATGACCGATTAGGGCAAAAATTGAAATAATAAGAGGGTGTAGACTTATTCCAAAATACATGGCCATTAGAATGGCGATGCCTCCTTTTAAGATATCTAGAAAGAAAACGATACTCCCACCCTTTTTACCAAGAATTCGAAAGGCATTAGTTGCTCCAAGATTTCCTGAACCATAATTTCGAATATCTTTCTGATATAATAGTTTTCCAATGACTAGCGCTGAGGGGAACGAACCTAATAGGTAAGCAGCTAGAATTAAAACAAAATCAGTCAAATAAATTCCTCCTTTTTTGTAGAATAATTATAACATAAGCACGGGTTAGATTAGAGAAAAAAACAAAAAAATATATAAAAAAATTCTTTTCGACTCTATTCATGCTATTATTATTAGTAGATTTTAAGTATAATGTTAGTTTGTGATACTATTTTAAAGTAGTTCTATATATTTTAAAGTCTCGATAAAATTTAATAAAATCTTTTCAATCAGGATAAAATCTTTTAAAATTAGTAAGGGACAGGAAAGGAGTGTTATCATGTCGACACACTTAAATTATAATGAAGAGTCAATTCAAGTACTGGAAGGTTTAGAGGCAGTACGAAAAAGGCCAGGCATGTACATTGGATCCACAGACGGTCGTGGATTACATCATCTCGTTTACGAGATTGTAGATAATGCAATTGATGAAGTGTTAGCCGGTTACGGTAATCATATAAAAGTTACAATTCATGAAAACAACAGTATTAGCGTTCAAGATTATGGACGCGGTATTCCTATCGGGATGCATAAGTCTGGAAAGACAACACCAGAAGTTATTTTTACAGTTTTACATGCGGGTGGTAAGTTTGGAACCGGAGGTTATAAAACTTCTGGGGGATTACACGGTGTAGGTGCCAGCGTGGTTAATGCTTTATCAGAGTGGGTGGAAGTTAAAATATTTCGTGATGGCGAGGCTTATGAACAACGGTTTGAAAACGGAGGGAAACCCGTTACAGAGCTTACGTTTATCGGAAGAACAAAAGAGACGGGATCATTGATTACCTTTAAGCCTGATCCAGAAATATTTTCCACAACGGTTTATTCCTTTGATATTTTAAGTGAGCGTCTGCGAGAATCAGCTTTTTTGCTTAAAGGATTAAAAATAGAATTAATTGACTTAAGAAATGATAAGTGTGAGACTTTTTTATATGAAGATGGCATTCAATCCTTTGTTAGTTTTCTAAATGAGGGTAAAGCTTGTTTACATGATGTGGTTTATTTCGAAGGAAAAAGCCAAGAGATTGAAGTTAATTTTGCTTTTCAATACTCTGGGAGTTACTCGGAGAACATTTTATCTTTTGTAAATAACGTGAGAACAAAAGATGGGGGAACACATGAAACAGCAGCAAAAACCGCTTTGACGCGAGTTTTTAATGAGTATGCCAGACGTAACGCGTTAATCAAAGAAAAGGATAAAAACTTAGAAGGAGCAGATATCCGCGAAGGATTAGCGGCCATTATTTCTGTTCGCATACCAGAACATTTATTACAGTTTGAAGGCCAAACCAAGTCAAAGCTAGGTACCCCAGAAGCTAGATCAGCTGTTGACAATGTAGTGGCTGAAAAATTAGTTTTTTTCTTTGAAGAAAATAGAAACATCGCTACGCAGTTAGTTAAAAAAGCAGTGAAAGCCGCCCAGGTTCGTGAGGCTGCCAGAAGGGCTCGTGAGGAGGCTCGCAGCGGGAAAACGAAGCGTAAGAAAGAAACTAATTTATCTGGGAAATTAACTCCTGCCCAAACGAAGAACCCTCAAAAAAATGAACTGTTTTTAGTCGAAGGAGATTCAGCAGGTGGCTCGGCAAAGCTAGGGCGTAATCGAGCTTTTCAAGCTATTCTTCCCCTTAGAGGAAAAGTGATTAATACCGAAAAAGCAAAAATGGAAGATATATTTAAAAATGAAGAAATTAATACCATGATTTATACCATTGGTGCTGGCGTTGGAACGAGCTTTGATTTAAGTGACGTTAATTACGATAAAATTATTATTATGACTGACGCGGATACTGACGGAGCTCACATCCAAGTTTTGCTCTTAACATTTTTCTTTCGCTATATGCGTGAACTCATAGAATCAGGAAAAGTTTATATCGCTTTACCACCGTTATACAAAGTCTCGAAAGGCCAAGGGAAAAAACAAGTGGTTGAATATGCCTGGACCGATGAAGATTTAAGTTCGGTGATTGCCAAAGTAGGAAAAGGATACATGTTACAACGCTATAAAGGATTGGGCGAGATGAACGCTGATCAGTTGTGGGAAACTACGATGGATCCCTTGACGAGAACCTTAATTCAAGTTACATTAGAAGATGCGGCTGATGCTGATCATCGCGTTACAACATTAATGGGCGATAAGGTAGAACCACGCCGAGAGTGGATTGAACAAAACGTGGATTTCACCATGGAAGATGATTATGAAATTTAGTGATGGATGATAAGTTCATAAAAAGCAAGTTCTCAATAACTAAAGACATTAAAGTAAAAGCACCAAGCTTCAAGTTGCTTGTCACAATTCTGGGGCCACGGGCCTCAGTAGAGAGGATGTTAGGATATGAGTCATGTCACACAAGAACGTGTCCAAGTAATGCGCTTAGAAGATATTATGGGAGAACGATTCGGTCGTTACTCAAAATATATTATTCAAGATCGCGCCTTACCTGATGTTCGAGACGGTTTAAAACCGGTACAACGGCGTATTTTATATGCTATGTATAAAGAAGGGAATACGTTTGAAAAAGCATTTAGAAAGTCTGCTAAAACAGTTGGAAATGTTATAGGGAACTACCACCCTCACGGAGATTCATCTGTTTATGATGCGATGGTACGGATGTCACAAGATTGGAAATTACGGGAACCTTTGATTCAAATGCATGGTAATAACGGAAGTATTGATGGGGATCCGGCAGCAGCCATGCGGTATACGGAAGCGAGACTGTCTTCGATTTCGGGGCTCTTGTTAAAAGATATTGATAAAAACTTGGTTGATTTTATTCCGAACTTTGATGATACTATGAAAGAACCTACGGTTTTGCCTGCTTTTTTTCCCAATTTATTAGTGAATGGGGCCACTGGAATTTCTGCAGGATACGCAACGGATATTCCACCACATAATCTAGGTGAGATTATTGATGCAGTAATTCATCGCATCAATTATAAACGTTGTAATTTGGCTGATATCTTAGGTTTTGTCAAAGGCCCTGATTTTCCTACAGGTGCCATTATTCAAGGAGAGGAAGAGTTAAAGAAAGCTTATGAAACTGGGAAAGGCCGGATTATTGTTCGTTCAAAAACTAGCGTTGAGTCTATTCGAGGCGGACGAGAGCAAATTGTCATCACGGAAATACCTTATGAAATTAATAAAGCAAATTTAGTAAAAAAAATAGATGATTTACGAATTGATAAAAAGGTAGAAGGCATTATGGAAGTCCGCGATGAAACCGACCGTAATGGCTTAAGAATTGTCATTGAGTTAAAACGAGATGTAAAAGCAAATATTGTCTTGAAATATTTATACAAAAATACGGATTTGCAAGTCTCTTACAATATAAATATGGTTGCCATCTATAATAAACGTCCAGTCTTAATGGGGTTAATGGAACTTATCGATGCTTATATTCAACATCAAAAAGAGGTTGTCACCAACCGCTCTAACCATGACTTGAAAAAAGCTCGAGAACGGCAACATATTGTAGAAGGTTTAATTAAGATGGTTTCAATTTTAGATGAAGTCGTGCAAACAATCCGTAATTCGAGCGATAAGGCAGATGCTAAGGAAAACTTAATGAAAACTTTCAGTTTTAGTGAGGTTCAAGCAGAGGCAATTGTCATGTTGCAATTGTATCGTTTAACGAACACCGATATTACAGCACTCCAAAAAGAAAATGAAGAATTGACAACAGTGATTGAACAGTTAATGGATATTTTAAAGAGTGAGACCAAATTATTAAAAGTGATTCAAGCAGAATTAAAGCAAGTCAAAAAGAAATTTGCCACTGCTCGTCATACTTTAATTGAGGCTAAAATTCAAGAAATTAAAATTGATGAAACTGAAATGATTGTGAAAGAGGATGTCATGGTTGCCATTACTAAAGATGGTTATGTTAAGCGAACGAGTTTACGATCTTATACAGCTTCCAAGTCAGAAATGCCTCATATGAAAGAGGGCGACCAATTAGTTGGTAAGTTTCAAATAGATACGATTAGAACTTTGCTCATGTTTACTAATCGAGGTAGTTTTATTTATTTACCGGTCTTTAAACTTCCAGAAGTTAAATGGAAAGATTTGGGGCAACACGTCTCTAACTTAGTTAATATAGATTCCGAGGAAAAAATTATTTCTGCACATGTCATCAAAGACTTTAAAGAGGACGAATACTTTCTATTTATGACAGCTAAAGGATTAATTAAAAGAACGCGGTTGAGTGAATTCGAAGTTTCTCGTTACAATAGAGCTATGGTAGCTATGACTGTTAAAGATGATGATAGGTTAATTAATATAGAACGCATTCCTGAAAAAAGGAAAGATGATGTCATAATTGTGACTAAAAATGGTTATTTATTGAGGTTTGATATGGATGAGATAACACCAACTGGGCTTAAAGCCATGGGGGTCAAAGCCATTCAATTAAGTGATGATGATACAGTGATTAAGGCTGTTGCCGTACAAGACAAGGAAGAATTATTACTTTTAACTCAACGAGGAAATATAAAAAAAATAAAAGTCAAAAGCTTATCTCTCTCATCTCGTTATAAAAAAGGAAGTTTAGGTATTAAAAATATTAAGTCAAACCCACACTACTTTGTGGATTGCCTTAAAATACAACACAATCAAGAGATTAGTATTCAAACGGCAACCAACAAGTTTATGAAGTTAAACTTAACTCTATTTAAAGCTGTGGATTTAAATTCTGTCGGTACAAATTTAATTGATGAAGAGGTCATAAAATTTATTAATGAAGAAAGAGAAGATTGATTATCTTTCAACCTGACTCATTAAAAAAGAAATTTTTCTATTCTGAAAAAGTCATAAAAATTACAATAAATTTTTATGACTTTTTTGATGAACGAAATCAAATTTTTATGTACATAAACAAAATTGCTCCTACATATGATTCAGTAAAAAGAAAGATTTTAAAATGATGGTGATAAAATGGAAATGGTAAATAAAGTCGAATCCTTAATTTTTAACCAAGTATTAAATCAGCCTTATCTTCAATTGATTAAAAATAAAATTGTAACGATTAATCATCGTTGTATCGTCAACCAATTTACAGATGAAGTTTGCACCATTTCGACTCCTGAAGGAAGGTATCGTTTATCAGGTAAAAATTTACGCGTAAAAGAGTATGGCGATTATTTTATCCGGATCGAGAGTGATGGCATTGACAAAATAGAAGTGATTCAGGCTGGTGATCAGCATGAATAATATGTGGTTAAATACTTTTTTTGTAAAAGCTCGACTTCTTGTACCGTCAATCGCAGAAATTAATCAATTACGAAAAGAAAAAGTTGTCATTTATCACATCAAAAAACATCCCGATGGTTATTTAGTGACCATAAGAAAAGGAGAAGAAAAAAAGTTAGCTGGCTCTTATTCAATTGTGAGCATCCATTCTATTTATCCAGCCATGATAAAATTTATTTTTCCTGTTATTACCATCTGTTTTTTTTTAATTATCCTGATGAGTTATCACCCTATTGGTTTTGTTATTGAAGGAAATTTAAATGCAGTAGAGGAAGCAGAGTTAGAGGAACTGTTAGACCAGCATTTTCTAAGAATCGGCCCCTTTGAATTTTTAAAAAGTGATCTAACAGTGATTGAACAACAGCTACGAGCGTATTATAATGATTATGTTTGGTTTAATATTAATCGTAGAGGGAGTAATATTGTGGTAAGTGTGTACGATGTTCCTAGCGATGAAGAACTTGATGTGGAAAATGCCACAGATACACTGTATGCTAAACGGTCTGGTGTAATCAAAAAGGTTAATGCTAAAAGCTGTCGTGTGGTTGTTGAAGTGGGTCAACTAGTCAAAGTAGGAGATCCGCTAATTAGCTGTTCTGTTCAACATCCATCCGGTAGTGAAGAGATTATTCCTATAGATGACATCGCAGTCGGAGAAGTTTGGGCTGAAACTTGGTATGACGTCACCTTGACATTTCCAAAACAATTTTTTGAGGAAATGTTAACCACTAGAATCCAGCGATCATATGTGTTAAATATTGGAAATTGGCAATTAGCTTTTCCCCGAAGAGAATTAGTATTTGAAGACTATGAAGCTCATATTAAAACTTATGATTTATTTTTCTTTCTAAAACAGTCGCCACTTTTTTTAGAAAAAATACATTATTATGAAAAAAGTGATATAATGAAAATAAACGATGTAGAAGAAATTCAAAACAATGTTGACGCACTTATAAAAAATGAGTTTGCGAAACAGACTGATGACGAATTTATCATTAATAAATTGGAGATAATATCTGTAGACGAAAAAGATAATGAGACGATGCTTAGATATCATGTCACGATACTTGAAGATATTGCTAACTAAAACTAAGACCCTAAGCATCTCACAAGCAAAGTTAGATAGAGGAGTTGACTCATGGGTAATAAGCCGATAAAATTACGACCAATCTTTAAAACAATGGACGAAACCATTTCGGTTGCTGGGCATCAAGATAAACATATAAAAATCTTTGAAGATTATTATAATGTTGAGATCTCACTCCGAGGAGATGAGCTATATATTTTTGGTGATGAGGAAAAAGCAAACACGATAACGGAAATTCTAACCGCCTTAGTACAGCAACAGCGTAAAGGTAAAGAGATTAATGAACGAGATGTCTTATACATTATTAAAATGCACGAGCAACAGCGCTTAGGTGATATAGAATCTTTATTTGATCAATCATATAAAATTATAAAAACCATTCAAGGAAAAACCATTTATGCTAAAACATTTAATCAAAAAGAGTACTATCAAAAAATATTAGACCATGATTTAGTCTTTGGTATCGGACCTGCTGGGACAGGAAAAACTTACTTAGCTGTAATAACAGGTGTTGCTTTATTAAAGAAGAACCGGGTTAAAAAAATTATTTTAACACGTCCTGTGGTGGAAGCAGGAGAGAGCTTAGGGTTTTTACCAGGTGATTTGAAAGAAAAAGTCGATCCGTATTTGCGCCCTTTATACGATGCTTTACACGATGTTTTAGGAGTCGAACAATCAGAAAAAATGATTGAACGAGGGGTTATAGAAATTGCCCCACTGGCTTATATGCGAGGTAGGACACTAGAAGATGCTTATATCATTTTAGATGAAGCTCAAAACACTACGAAACAACAAATGAAGATGTTCTTAACTCGATTAGGGTTTAATTCTAAAATGATTATTACCGGTGATGAAACGCAAATAGATTTACCAAAGTCAATGAAATCTGGTTTGAAGCATGCAGGAGAGGTTTTGTCAAAAGTCAAAGGGATTGAATTTGTACATTTTGGAAGTGTTGATGTAGTCCGACATACACTGGTGCAGAAGATTATTGAAAGTTATGAAAAAGCAGGAGATTAATGCATAAGTTAATCTTATTTGTTACTTTCTAAAGGAGTTAGGTAAATGGCACTAAATATTCAATTTCACAATCAAACAGATGAAGACATTAATCAGTACAAACAAATCATAACAAGAGTTGTGGAAGAGGCTATTAAGCAAGAAAAGCTAACGTTGGAAAGCTTGGAATGTAGTTATATTTTAGTTGATGATGAACAAATACGGCAAATTAATTTGCAGTATCGATTTAAAGATGCCGTGACAGATGTGATCACTTTTGCGATGGAAGATGAAGAATCAGGGGCAGCGTTAGTGAGTAACATCCCCATGCCGAGGTTGCTGGGAGATGTCTTTATTTCCTTGCCAAGAACGCGTGAACAAGCTAAAGTATATGGACATTCTTTTGAAAGGGAACTAAGTTTCTTAGCTGTTCATGGCTTTTTACATTTACTAGGTTATGACCACCTGGATAAAGAGGAAGAAAAGACCATGTTTTCAAAGCAGGAGGTTATTCTAAATGCCCTTGGAACCCAACGTTAAAGAAAAACATTCCCTTAAAGCCCTGATTAAATCTTTTGCTTTTGCAAGGAATGGAATTGTAACTGCCTTGAAAATGGAACGCAATTTAAAAGTTCATTATTTAATTGCTATCATCGTGATGCTGACAGGAGCTTATTTTAAAATTAGTCAAGTTGAAGCGATGATCCTTATTATCATTATTGTCTTAGTTATCTCTTTAGAGATGGTTAACACTGCTATAGAACGAACAATTGATCTATTGACGGAAAAGGAACATGTTTATGCTCGGATAGCCAAAGATGTAGCGGCAGGAGCAGTGTTAACAGCCGTTATTGCTGCTGTTATTATTGGCATTATTATTTTTCTACCTTACGTCAAAGCAATTAATGAAATCATATAAGTTATAGATGAGACACACGGAGGAGTATCATGGAAGATATAAAATTTAAATCGGGCTTTGTCGCCATAATTGGACGCCCTAATGTAGGAAAATCAACCTTTCTAAATCGAGTTTTAGGAAAAAAAATTGCAATTATGAGTGATAAGCCACAGACCACACGTAATAAAATTCAAGGAGTGATTACAGACGAGACGTCCCAAACGATCTTTATTGATACTCCTGGAATTCATAAACCTAAACATGAACTAGGAAAATTTATGACAGATTTAGCTATAGGGACATTAAATCAAGTAGATGCTGTTGTGTTTATGGTCAATGCAACTGAGAAAATTGGGAAGGGTGATCGTTTTATAATCGAACATTTAAAATCAGTGAATCAACCTGTATTTTTAGTCATTAATAAAATTGATTTAATTGCCAAAGAAGAGTTACTAACCGTTATTGCTTCTTTTAAAGCAGAGCATGATTTTACTGGAATTATTCCCATTTCCGCTATTACAGGTGAAAACATTGAGACGCTGTTAGATGTAGTAAAAGAAGTTTTACCAGAAGGACCTCAATTTTATCCATCAGAATATGTCACCGATCACCCAGAACGCTTTATTATTTCGGAGTTAATTCGTGAAAAAGTATTACACCTAACTCATGAAGAAGTGCCACATTCAGTTGCGGTTGTAATTGACAAAATTGAGAAAATTCCCGGTAAGAATGTGCTTGAAGTCATGGCAACTATCGTGGTTGAACGCTCTTCACAAAAAGGAATTTTAATTGGTAAAGGTGGAAAAATGCTGAAAGAGATAGGCACATTAGCTCGGAGAGATATCATTAATTTATTAGGAACAAAGGTTTATCTAGAGTTGTGGGTTAAAGTTCAGAAAGATTGGCGCAATAAGAAATTGCATCTAAATGACTTTGGTTATAACAATAAACAATATTAATTCGACTATTATGGACAAAAGAGTATAAAGTTCTACCGAAATGGGCATCATAATATATGTATTTAAAGGAGACTCCTCGGTGTAAGTTTTAATTTCAGACTATGTTTGTTAGAGATTATTAGCAAAACTAAAACCGAGTCCAGTGTTGCTTAGTTGTGTTTATCCTTTAGGGCTTCAAGTCATAGTGGACCTTGATTTTTATCGCTTGACTAAAAGTGAAATCCATCCATTAGCTCCCTTGCAGCCTAGTTAATCTTCCATCAAGGTTACCTTATGATAGTGAAGAGCAGGATTGTGGAGGGCCATTGGCGAGATAGATTGTAAAGAGAAGGGACTGTTGAAATTATGGATAGTTTTGAATGGGAAATTTTTAAGAGAACAGGTCATATTAGTCATTATTTATTGCTTAAAGAAGCTGAAGAAAAGAAGATATTTTCAAACCAGGAGTTAGCAGAGGAGTTCTACGAGTAAACATTTATTATCATCTTACACTTTTAGTGCCAAGTATTCAGAAAAAATTCTCGTGATTTTAAAAGTGATTTAGTATGATAACAGGGTGACTGGGAGGGGAAGTAAGTGACGGTAGATGTGGAAGGAATTATTTTAAAAAACTTTGACTACGGGGAGAAACATAAAATTATTAAAATTTTAACCCCTACATTAGGTGTTATTGGTGTTTTTATCGCAAATGGAAATAAAATAAATACAAAAAAAAGTGCACTTGCTCAACCTTTGACATGTGCACATTTTAATCTGAAAATTTCTACCCATGCGACCAGCGATTTATATTATTTAGCTAGCGGAGATGTGGAAAACAATTTCCTTGACTTAAAGTTAGATTACGAAAATATAACATACTTTTACTACATGGCAGAAATTGTATTAAAAGGAGTGTATGGAGAAGATTACAGTTCCTATGTGTATCAAACACTAAAGCAAATTTTACTGTTAGCAGATAGTGGGCAATCCATTTATTTATTAAATATCATCTTTCAGCTTAAGATGTTACCGGCCTTAGGAATTAAACCAGTATTAGATTGTTGTGCCGTCTGTGAAACAACCGTTAATATGGTCATGATGAGTGTCACCCAAGGAGGGTTAGTTTGCTCTAATTGCGCTGTATTAAACGAGCCTCTTCTTATTGATGCGCCCTTAATCCCCGTTGTTCGAGCTTTATATAAAGTC
>Ga0153980_1000259_pt1 | contig 25489 bp, 26 predicted proteins | sample TSGA064MetaG_FD_104722 | JGI IMG/M metagenome (GOLD analysis project Ga0153980, IMG submission 104722) | Attine ant fungus gardens microbial communities from Georgia, USA - TSGA064 MetaG | ecosystem: Host-associated > Fungi > Mycelium > Unclassified | place: USA: Georgia, Magnolia Springs State... | reverse complement strand
TTGAACGTTATCCACAGTCATGTAATTATTTTAATTTTAAAGACATTTTAATATGGGAATTTTTGATAAAAGAGTAAGCTATAAGCCATTTGAATACCCTGAGGTTCTTCAATTTGTAGAGGCGATCAACAAATCGTTCTGGGTGCATTCGGAAGTGGACTTTACTGCAGATGTTCAGGATTTTCATTCGCAGTTAGAACCACACGAAAAAAATGCTGTGAAAAATGCATTGTTAGCCATTGCACAGATCGAGGTGTCTGTAAAGACATTCTGGGGAAACCTATACAACCACATGCCTAAACCTGAATTGAACGGCCTGGGTGCTACTTTTGCAGAATGTGAATTCCGTCATTCTGAAGCCTATTCCCGTCTGGTAGAAGTATTAGGATATAATGAAGAATTCTCTAATGTCATAGAAATTCCTGCTGTGAAAAAGAGAATTGATTTCTTAACAAACGTTTTGAAACACGCCAATTCTACCACTCCAAAAGAATATGTTTCTTCTCTTTTATTATTCAGCATCCTGATTGAAAATGTATCGCTTTTCTCACAGTTTGCGATTATCCTTTCTTTCACAAGATTCAAAGGATACATGAAGAATGTTTCCAATATTATTGCCTGGACATCTATCGACGAGCAGATTCACGCGAATGGAGGAATCTACCTGATCAATAAAATCCGTGAAGAACAACCTGACCTGTTAACAGATTCTGATATTGAAGACATTTATACTTTAGTAGATCAGTCTATTGAACTGGAGGGTGAAATTATCGAATGGATCTTTGAATTAGGAGAGTTTAATTTCTTCACCAAAGAAGACCTGTTAAACTTCATGAAATACCGTGTTGACGACAGCTTAAAGAAAATCAATATGGATACGCGTTATAACATCACTCCTGAACAATATCGTCCAATGAAGTGGTTTGAAGAAGAAGTTTTCGCCAACTCTATGGATGATTTCTTCGCCAAAAGACCGGTAGATTACACAAAACACGATAAGAGTATTACTGCGAACGATTTGTTTTAATGATGAAGGCGCGAGCGAAGCGAGCGTCAAAGCAGATAGTATTAGCATTTTGTCATTCCGAATGAAGAATTTCAGCTTAATATTCTTAAAACTTAAATCACCTTTAATGGTTAAAATTTAAAATAGTAAGAAATAGTTAAGAAATCAAGATTATCAAGAGATTGCTTCGTTCCTCGCAATGACAAACAGATTAAATATTAAAACATAAATAATGATCAGCGTAATCGTATCTTACACCGTTAAACCGGAATTTGTTTCCGAAAACAAAACCAATATCCAAAAGTTTCTGGATGATTTTAAAAATTTAGATCAGGAAACCTTTGAATATAAAGTGTATATAAAAGAAGATGGCGTTACATTTTTACATTACTCCAATTATATCAATGAAGAAGTACAGCATGAGGTTTTGAATGTACCTTCTTTTAAGGAATTTCAAAAATTAAGAGACGAAAGCGGACTGAACGGTTCCCACAAAGTAGAAATTTTACAATCAATATAAGCAATACAAAATTCCTGAGAATGATAAAACCATTCGGGAATTCGAAAATATAATATCTATGGAAGAGCAAAATTCAAATATATGGTGGCTCAATGAAGAGTCTGAGCAAATGCTGAACAGAGGATATCTGTTAAAAGGAGAAACTGTAGACGGAGCTATCGACAGAATCACCACCGCAGCCGCAAAAAAATTATACAAGCCTGAATTACAGCCGGCTTTCAAGGAAATGATCACAAAAGGATGGATCAGTTTCTCTTCTCCTGTCTGGGCCAATATGGGAACACAGAGAGGACTTCCGATCTCATGCTTCAATGTTCATATTCCGGACAGTATTGAAGGAATTACCCACAAAATGGGTGAGGTGATCATGCAGACAAAAATTGGAGGAGGAACTTCTGGGTATTTCGGAGAACTTCGTAACCGGGGAACTGCAGTAACCGATAATGGAAAATCTTCAGGAGCGGTATCTTTTATGAAACTGTTTGATACGGCAATGGATGTTGTTTCTCAGGGCGGAGTAAGAAGAGGTGCTTTTGCTGCTTATTTGGATATCGACCACGGTGATATTGAAGAATTCTTATCTATCAAAGATATCGGAAGTCCGATCCAGAACCTGTTCACAGGGATCTGTGTACCGGATTACTGGATGCAGGATATGATCGATGGCGACATGGACAAACGTAAAATCTGGGCGAGAGTACTGGAAAGCCGTCAGCAAAAAGGGCTGCCTTATATTTTCTTTACAGATAACGTTAACAGAAACAAGCCGCAGGTTTATAAGGACCTGGGAATGACTGTGAACGCAAGTAATCTTTGTTCTGAAATCATGCTTCCTTCCACCAGAGAAGAATCTTTCATCTGCTGCCTGTCTTCCATGAATTTAGAATTGTATGATGAATGGAAAGATACGGATGCTGTAAAACTTGCCGTTTACTTCCTTGATGCTGTTTTAACTGAATTTATCGAAAAAACTGAAGGTAATTACTACCTGCAGGGAGCAAGAAACTTTGCTTTACGTCACAGAGCATTAGGCTTAGGAGTATTGGGTTACCATTCTTATTTACAGAAAAACATGATTCCTTTTGAAAGTTTTGAGGCAACCCAGTTTAACGCAAGAGCTTTCAGACATATCAAAGAGCAGGCAGAAACCGCTTCAAGAGAATTGGCCAATATCTATGGAGAGCCTGAATTATTGAAAGGTTATGGATTGAGAAATACCACGACCATGGCTATTGCTCCTACAACTTCAAGTTCAGCGATTCTGGGACAAACTTCTCCGGGAATCGAACCTTTTGCCTCTAACTATTATAAAGCGGGCTTAGCGAAAGGAAACTTTATGCGTAAGAACAAATATCTGGCAAAATTACTGGAAGAAAAAGGGTTGGATAACGAAGAAACCTGGAGAACAATTATGCTAAATCACGGTTCTGTTCAGCATTTAACGGAACTTAGCGATGAGGAGAAAGCAGTATTCAAAACATTTAAAGAAATCTCTCCAATGGAGATCATTTCACAAGCTGCCCAAAGACAGCAGTATATTGACCAGGCGCAGTCACTGAACTTACAGATTCCTTCTACAATGCCTGTAAAAGATGTAAACTATCTGTATATCGAAGCATGGAAAAAAGGAGTGAAGACTTTATATTATCAAAGAAGTTCTTCTGTTTCTAAAGAAATGATGGTCAATTTTGTAAGTTGTTCTGCTTGTGAAGCATAATATAGATCAATAATAAACATCAATATAGTCAAAGCACGCTTTTTAAGCGTGCTTTTTTATTGTATTTAACTTTTTAATATAATTTTAATATTGGGGTACAAAAATCTATTTCCTCTTCATCCTCTATTAACACTGAAAATATTCAGCCTCCATTCCCTAAACAGTGAATCAAGTACCTGTAACACTGAACTTTAGCTGTTTTTTGGAATAATTTTTATCTATATTTGCTTAAAATTTATCATATCCAATAATATTTAACAGATTATTAATCAATAATAAAATATGCATTGAATGATCAAAAAAAAGTAAATCATAAATTTTATGATCTGCTTTTTAAAAATAAGAAAAGTGAATATTTAAAAAAAATAACAGGAATTAAAAATTAAATATTTATAAGTAAAATTAATAAATAAGTTAAAATAATACATTTCACAGTTGAACTTAAAAATTTAAACATTAATAAAAACATATACCATAATAAACAAATAGTAAAATGCATGAATAAAGACAAAAAACACTAAAAACACACCTACACAAATCACCAAACGATGAATTTAAATTCAATAAGAGATAAAAATTTAAATTAATCATAAGCAAATATCAATTTATAACATAAAATACACAAATTAATCAAATTAAACAATTAATTTCCTATTGGCAAGAAGTTTGCTAATAGTACAAACACACAAAAAAAATTATTTCGAAAATGTACAAAATTATTACAGCAATGCTGGTAATGGCTTTTTGCTCCATTACCGCACAGGTGGGTATTAATACCTCTACCCCTGACCCAAGCTCAGCTTTAGATGTTACCAGTACTTCTAAAGGGGTTTTACTCCCAAGAATCAGCAATCTTTCATCGGTTACCAATCCTGCAACAGGACTGGTTATTTTTGATACCAACAAGAAATGTATCAGTCAGAATGTAGGAACTCCTGCAGCTCCGGACTGGGCATGTCTTTCTCCCAATGCTACCAGGTTTTTCTATATGCCGAGTATCGTATTTGACACGACAACAACCGGAACAGGACAGACAAAAGATCTATACACTTTGTATAAAAATCAGTTTTCGAATGTACCTACTAATGCAAGAAGCGCATCCGCTCCGGCCACGATCCCGTTTTTTCCGAATGCAACAGATCTGTATTATTATGTAACGGGCTATGATTCCACTGTTTTTAAAATAAACAGCATCAGCAGCACAGGTGTATTAAATTATGATGTCTTATCGAATGCTACTTCAGCCTCTTTTATCAACATCGTATTTGTCGTAAAATAAACAGCCATGAAAAAGAATTTTACAAGGCCGTCATTGATGAGCCTGGTTCTCGTACTGCTTACACATTTCGTGTATGCACAGACAGACAGTACTGAAGTGGCCAGTATTTATGGGTTTTATTCCTATTCAAGCTCGCTGATGAATGCTTCTTCAGCACCGGAACTTGCGATACAGGGAAATGCCTCATATACTGCTACAGGAGTACAGCTTACGCCTGCAAGTTCAGGACAGTTCGGCGGATTATTTATCAACGGAAGAACTTTTACTTCAGTAAACGGGCTTCACGTTGAATTTGAATATGATATGAAAAATGGAACCCCGTTAAGTGGTGCTTATGGAGACGGTTTATCCTTCTTCCTTTATGATGGAGCTGTGACAAATCCTATTATCGGATCGCCCGGTGCAGGTCTCGGATATGCTTACAACAGAGCAAAAGACACTTATGCCTCTCAAAGAAAAGCGGGTTTAACAGGAGGATATTTAGGAATCGCTTTGGATGAATTCGGAAATTTTAAGTCTAAGCGTTTTCAGGGAGAATCGAGAGTAAATGGTATTGCCGGGGTAACATGGAGCCAGGCGACAAGTCATGTTTCATTAAGGGGAGCAAGAGGTGCTGCGATCAATACCACAGGGTTGGGAGCAGGATTTACAGGATATCCTGTTTTGGTAACTAGATCTACATTAAGCAATTCAGGAACGGTGGGTAGTGTGCTTCAGACAGACAGAAGTTATCTGCCAACTTCCAATACGCTTTCTTCCGTGTTCGATCTCAGAAACAATGCTGGAGAATTCAGGAAAGTATATCTTGACCTGATTCCCCATTTTACGAGTCTTACAACTACAGACGGATTTGATATAAAAGTGGATATTCAGACCACCCAAAACGGAACACCGGTGAATGTCATCAACTATTATCATTATAAAACTTCAGTTCCTTATTCTGAAAACGCAAATCCACAGGTAACGGATTTCAACACTTCAGATACTGAGGGCCCTGCGACTTCCCAAACCCTGGATGCAACGGTTCCGGCAGTTTTAAAACTTGGTTTCGCAGCATCTACAGGAGCTGCGTTTCAACAGCATATTATCAGAAATGTAAAGCTTACTCTTCCTTATGCTGCGGTAGCTAATGATGATGTGGCTTCTACATGTAAATTTCAGGCGGTTAATATTCCAGTTCTCACTAATGATATTGCTTACAAAGGCCCGATCAGTATTACGACACCGCCAACAGGAAGTAATGCCAATATTGATTATTCAACCTTCAGTTTTACAAAAAGCAGTGACACTGACCTTACTTTATATCGTAAAAAAGTGACGGCACAAGGTACATGGACGTACAATAAATCTACAGGTATTGTTACTTTTACTCCTTCAAGTGGATTTACAGGAACAGCTACCATGACATATACAATAAAAGGAAAAACGGTAAAAGACTCAAGCGGGAAGATTATTGAACCTTACGGAGACACTGCGTACCGATCTGTTCCGGGTACCATTACCGTAAATTTAAAAACGACTGGCTGTATCTATTCAGTGGTTTCCAACAGAATGGTAACACAAGGTGTAAAATAAAAACATTTTCTGCCATACAGAAGCAGTATAAAACCATAGATATTTCTATGGTTTTTGTTTTTTATAAGTAAAATCCTGTAAGGTTATCTTTATAAAAAAGGCCCGGAAAGAAAATCCGGACCCCTTGAAAGAATATATAAAGTAAAATTAAAAATTGTATCGAACTCCAAGCTGAGCCTGGAACCTTGACGCAAACTGGTCAATAGTATAAGGCAATCCTGGTTTTGTAAAATTATAAGTAGGATCTCCTGCGGCAGCCTGTCCTGCTGCTACATTTCCTACTTTCGTTAATCCTACACTGGCTGTGGAATTAAAGGTATTGGGCACAAAATATACTTTTCCCCAATCTTTATTCAACAGATTCGTAAGGTTAATAATGCTTAGTGAAATCTGAATAGTATTTTTAGATTTTTCGCTTACTCTTATCTCATCCATAATTTTGAAATCGGCCTGGATATTCCACGGAGTGGTATCTCCGTTACGTTCTGTAAACTTTCCCCGGCGGGAGCTTAAATATTTACTTCCATTAACGAAGTTTTCATAATCCGCGATCTGCTGCTGGGCCGTAACCACTACATTTCCTGAGGCATCTTTTATAGGCACAATATATTTTGCCGCTTCAGTGGCATCTTTAAAGATATAAGCCAATCCTGCGGCCTGTCCCGTATTGGCAATCGTACTGTTTACAAATCCCCATGAGAAAGGATTTCCTGATTGTGCATTGAAGTATACATTCGCAGACAACCTGTTGGATTTTGAAACATTGAAGGCATACCCAAGGTTAGCAACCACTCTGTTCTTGATCGCGAAATTGGAAGTTGTCAATTTAGGATCATTAGGAGTCAGCGACTGATTCATCTGCCAGTTACTTTCCATAGAATTTCGGATTCCATTAGTAATATCTTTTGCATCACCATATGTATAAGCGGCAAAGAAATTAAACCCGAAACTGTACGCTTTTGAAATCTGTGCGGTTACATTATACCGGTATCCTTCTTTGGTATTGGATAAAAGATAGGCATTGGAAAAATTACTGTTGATATTGGTCGTGTAAATCGGCATCTCATGATTCACATCATAGCTGTAATACGTTACATTATCTGTTTTGTTCACCTGCTGGAACTTCAGATCGTAAAGCACTTTCGTATAGATTCCTTCTAAGGTAAGTTTATATCCTGCGAATGTGTAATCCAGGGCTAATGAACTTCTCCACACTCTTGGCATTTTAAAATTGTTATCGATAAGATCCACCTGCACTTTGGACGAATTCTGCCATTTAGGGAAATTACCGCTTACCAAAGGATCTCCGTTGGCTGCAAGCTGTGCGGCAGTTGGTCCATTATAATCATAGCTGCCAAAACCTACTCCATCATTATAATAGGCATATCCCAGCCATGCAAAAGGTATTCTTCCTACAAAGATTCCGGAACCTCCTCTTACTACCACAGATCGGTCTTCTGTAACATCCCACGTAAATCCTAATCTTGGAGAAAGCGTCGGTTTGGTAAGATAATCGTTGTTAAGCTGGCTCAGCGGTGTATAGGTATAGGTGTTTCCGTAATTAGGATCTGCAGGAGAGCTCGTTACTTTCGGGCTTAAAAGAGGTTTATTCGGCAGATCGGTATAATCTACTCTTACTCCCGGAGATAATCTTAATTTTCCTAAATTAATTTCATCCTGAAAATACAAAGAAAGAAGATTTACTTTATACTGTGCATACGGATTATCGAAAATCGTCTGTCTGCTGTCTCCATTGAATGGATATGTACCTCTGATTCTCGCAGGATTGGAATTATAAAAATCTGCTAGGCTTTTGTAAGAAATTCTTCCGTTAAGAGCATTTACAAAACCGTAATCAATATTATACAATTCATTGTGTGTTCCTAATAAGAACGTATGATTCCCTGTTTTATAGGTAAGATTATCTGTGATCTCAAAAGTTTTCTGCCTCATGTTGAAAACAGTAGCTTCTCTGTCATTTCCCAATAGAATCGTTCCGCCGTTATAGGCAATTTCCACCTGTGGAAACATGTTATTGGTAGAAGTAGGATCTCTGTAATCATGAATAGAAGAATATCCCAATACCAAATTATTATTCCATTTATCATTGAAACGGCTCTTCAATTCTAAAGTCGTTGAAGAAGAGGTATTTTTCTGGATAAAATCCATGCTGGAAAATCTGAAATTCGCTCCATCCCTTTCAAGATTCGAAGCCTGAGAAAACACGGTATTGTTTTTAATAGATAAAGTATTCTTATCATTGATTTTCCAATCTAATTTATTGAAAAGCTTGGCACTTTCCGAGAAGTTGGTATACTGATCAAAACTTCCTACATTAAAATTATATTTATTACGTACAAAGTCAGAAATCTGTTGGGCAACTGTATTGCTTACCAAAGCATTGGGGTCGCCTGCATTATAAAAAACCGGGTCTGTTCGTTTCGTATACTCAAAGTTGCTGAAAAGAAAAACTTTATCCTTTACCACAGGAAGTCCTACTCTTCCCCCGTAAATAAAATCTTCAAAAGAATTCGGCATCTTAGAATTGTCTCCCACTCTGTTTTTTCCTGTAATAGATGCATTTCTTCCATATACATACATCGATCCCGTCACATCATTACTTCCGCTTCGGGTTACAGCATTGATACTTCCGCCAAGAAAATTCCCCAGCTTTACATCATAAGGAGCAATGTACACCTGAACATCCTGGATAGCATCTAAACTTATAGAATTGGAACGGGTACTGCTCCCGGGCATCCCCGAAGTTCCTGTCTGCCCTCCCAAAGATGGACTGAAACCGATCGCATCATTATTAATAGATCCATCAATCGTTACGTTATTATATCGGAAATTGGTTCCGTTAAAAGAGTTATTGGCACTTTGCGGTACAAGTTTCGTCACATCCTGAATCCCTCTGTTGATATTGGGAAGTCCGGAAATCTGAGCCTGACTGATCCCGACTCCATTTTTTACACTTGTTCTTTTGGAAGTAATTTTAACTTCATCAATGGTTTTCTCACCATTATTGATTTCCACTACCGGCAGATCATTATTTCCTAACGAAAGCTGGACGTTGGTATTGGAATAAACGATTTGTGAGCCATCAGAAATCACAATACTATATGGGCCTCCCGGCTGCAGGTTATCCAGACTAAACTGCCCCTTGCTGTTACTTTTGGTTTCAAAAGTACTATTGGTAGGCACGTGAATTACTTTTACAGTAAGCTCCGAACTGGTTCCTTTCAGCCTTCCAAAAATCTTAGAGGTAGTTTCCTGTGAAAATGCAAAGCCGAAGGACAATAAAGCAAAAGCACAGATCAGTTTTTTTTTCATTTTTTTACTTCTTATTTCTAGGGCAAAATTAGATTCCCTGCTGATGAAGTATGGTAACATACAATTAACATTATGTAACACAAAGTTTAATATTTCCTTAAAAAAAACTTAATAAGGCTAGACAATCTTTTAATTCAGGAATATTTTAAGCCTATAAAAATCAGCTTACTCCGCCTATTAAAAACTTTTCGTGATATGAACACAATGTGAACAGGAAGAATAAATCCCGGATTGTTAAGAATTAGCCGTTCCTCTTTCTAAAAACTTCTATGAAAATAGTCTGTTGATTAGAATGAGGTAATTGTCTAACAAAAAAGTAAAAAACACTCATTACAGAAGACGCTGACAGGGATCATTTTAACGCCAAAACCATAGACTTTTCTATTGTTTTGTTTTATATTTGTTATATCATATAATACCTAAAAATCACTCATATGAAATTCGGACAAGTAGAAGACCCTTCAAAAATAGATTTTACGTTACCAAAAGATCATCCCAGAACGAAAGAAATTTTAAATCAAAACAAAAAAGGACTGGAAACCCTGTCTGTAGGATGTGCAAAATGGAATAAAACCGACCTTAAAGGCTTTTATCCGAAAGGAACGAAAGATGAACTGACGTATTATGCAACCCAGTTTAACTCTATAGAACTGAACGCTACTTTTTATGGAATGCCGACTCCGGATCAGGTAACCACCTGGAAGGAAAAAACCCCTGCTGATTTTAAGTTTTTCCCAAAAATAACCAATACGGTTTCCCATTTCAGAAGATTGATTGATGTTACAGATCCTGTAACTCACTTTGCATCTGCAGTAATGAATTTTGATGAAAAACTGGGAATGGCTTTTCTCCAGCTTCATGATAATTTTAAACCTAAAGATTACGACAGGCTTGAAAAATTTGTCAAGGAATGGCCGAAAGAAGTTCCTTTAGCCATTGAACTCCGAAATACAGAATGGTTTACCGACGAAAACATCCTGAATACCACCTGCGAGCTCTTTGAAGCCCACAATATCACGAACATCATTGTAGATACGGCCGGAAGAAGAGATATGCTTCATATGCGCCTTACCACTCCCAGTGCTTTCATCCGGTATGTAGGAGCTAATGCAGAAAGTGATTATGAAAGATTGGATGACTGGCTCGAGCACCTTACCAAATGGAAGAAGGAAGGACTGCAGAATCTTTACTTTTTTGTCCACCAGAATATTGAAAAAGCATCCCCTCTATTATCTGCCTATTTCATCAAAAAATTGAATGAAAAGTGGAAAACTGATCTTCCGGTGCCACAAATGGCGACTGAAAGTACAGGAACTTTGTTTTAAACCAATAAAAAAATATCAACACTTGGTGAAAAAAGCAATAATCTATCTAAAAATAACCATTTAAACAGTATATCTCTAGTCTATTTTTCTTTTTTTTGAAAATTATAATTAAAAGGGTTTTTATATTCGTAAATTTTATATATTCCACCCTACACAATTCGCATTCAATTTCGAATGCTCAAAAACTATAATGTTATGGAAAAAGAAATTTGTACGATAAGCATTACCAGCAACTGGCTGGGCGATGCCTATACTTTTTATACAGATAATAAAATAAAAAGAGTGTACGACACCAGCAGCCTTAATTCTAATATAACAGAATGGCTAGACGCTACGCAGATCAGCAAGCACAATAAGGACAAATTAATTAAAAACTGTCCTGAAGAATTTAAAGAACAGGTGATGCATATTCTGGATTATCCTTAATCGATAAAAGAAAATTCACGTAAGAAGCCGATCTTTGAGATATATTCTTAACGGAGCAAAATAAGTTATTTATTTTTTCTTATGATCAATACCAAATTGAGAAACAGGAGCAGCAGATCCAATGCTACCCAGATTCCCAATTTGGTATTTTCATAATTATAGGCGTCAACCTGCTTTTTTGCAGCTTCAGAAAGCTTTAAACTTTGGTTGATATAGTTTTGAACCTCTACAATCTGGTCAATATTTTTATTCGGAACGGAATGCTGAGAGAAATATACCAGATTTTTTTTACCCAGGTACCCTACAATCCAGTATTCGTTTGACTGATCCATTTTCAGATATTCTACCCTGTAATATTCGGGACGTATTTTACCAATATGCTTGGATTCCAACACCCCATTCTTTTCAGGATTATTGACATTGATTACATAGAAATCCAATGTCTGAGGCAGTTTATTGATGACCTGCAGGCCAACCGAATTGTCAATAAACCCTACCGCACTTTTTTTAATAAACCAATAGGTAAATATGGAAACCGAAAAAACAACGGTAACGATGCGAAATAATTTCGCCCATTTTGCCATCCTTCCCGATTTTACTTTTGATAAAACCAAAGAAAGTACACAAGCCCAAAAGATAACAAAAATGATAAATACCATACTGCAAAGATACTCATTTCGGAATTTTTGAGGGAATGTTAATCAACATTCCACTCTTTATAAAACTGATCCAGGAATGTAAGCATGAAATCATGTCTTTGCTGTGCGAGTTCCCGGCCTTTTTCTGTGTTCATCAAATCCTTCAGTAACAGGAGTTTTTCATAGAAATGATTGATTGTAGTACCGTTGGATTTTTTATATTCTTCTTTAGACATATTCAGACTGGGTGGTACTTCCGGATCATACATCGGATTATTTTTAAATCCTCCGAAATTAAAGGTCCTTCCGATTCCAATGGCACCAATCGCATCGATACGGTCGGCATCCTGAACAATTTTAAGTTCAACAGGCAGCTCTGAAGGGGCTTCACCTCTGTTTTTAAATGATATATTTTTGATAACAAACAAAACCTGTTCGATGATATCTTCCGAAACCTGCTGTGATTCCAGAAATTCCCTGGAAATTTTCAGCGCCAATGTTTCATCACCATTATGGAATTTGGGGTCCGCAATATCGTGCAGTAGTGCCGACAGCTCTACCACATCATGATTACAGTTTTCTGCTTCCGCTATTTTTTTGGAAAGCTTCCATACTCTTTCGATATGGTACCAGTCGTGCCCGGCTTCTGCTCCTTCTAATTTTTCTTTTACAAATTCTACGGTGTTGTTAATTGTACTTTTCATTAATCTGTCAGTTCATTTAAAATTATATCCCAAAGGTTTTTATTATAACTTCTAAAAAAATTCACATGCCCTATTTCTTTCTTTGCGGATTCGGATGTTTCCACAAGCCTGTAAGTAGGTCTAAGGTTTGGATAGGTATCATTCAAAAGACTTTTGACTCCTTTTTCAGTCAGCCATATATCATCTTCTGCACGGATCACAAATACTTTCTGCGTTAAATTTTTAGAATAATCATCAATTTTCTCCAACAATCTGTTGGTTGATTTCCTGTTTAAAATTAAGGTTCTCCAGTCATATGCACAATTTTTTGGAAGACTTTCTCCAAGACCAAACCAATGTGCCGGGAAATAACCTAATAACCCGGTGGTTAGAGGTTGTGCAATTCCGAACCCTAAATAGGCTTCCACTTTTGTCCTAAGTTTTAGATTTCCTACAAAAGCATTTTGAGTTCCTACAAAGATAAATTCTTCAAACAGATCGGAATCTTTATTCATCCCTAAGATCAGTGCTCCTACGGAATGACCAAGGCAATATTTTTTACATTCAGGAAATGTGATTTTAATATAATCTGTCAGTGCTTTATAGTCTACTGATCCCCACATTCTCATCGAAGCATCAAATCCTTTCATATGCTGTGGCTTTGAAAGACCGATTCCCCGGTAATCATAAGTAATCACCGTAAACCCTTTTTCAGAAAAATAGTTGGCAAAAGAAAAATAGACCTGTTGTTTTACCCCTGTCGCAGAATTGATCAGCAGCAGTTTGCCATTACTTTGTTCCGGCTCAAAAATATGCGCAGCCAGGGAAATATGATCCTGTGTTGTAATGATTAGCTTTTCCATAGTATAAAAGAAAATATCCACCCTAAAAGTGGATATTTTACTTATATTTTTGTGTGAAGTTTATAATTTTCGATATGTAGCAAATAGTTTAAACGAAATCCGACCTTCTTGGCAGCCCCGTCTGAGAACCTTTGCCTCCGGACACTCTTGATGAAACTTCATTTCCAAATTTCACGCAATCTTCAATGGAATTTCCATGGCATAAGGCTACGGCAAATCCTGAAGTAAAGGCATCTCCCATCCCCATCTTGTACACCGTTTCATCTTTATCATTCCGGTAATATTTCATTTCCGTACCATCAAAGTAGATGGTTGAGTTGGTATCATCCCGAACAAAAACTTTATTGAAAAATTTTTTCAGAACTTCTTCTCGCTGTTCTTTTCCAAAAACAATATACAGTTCGCTGCTTTTTGCGACTACAAAATCTACCATTTCCAAAATGGTGTCACTTACTCTCATCGCAGGGGATGCATACAATCCTACTTTTTTGCCGTATTTTTTAGCTTTTCTTACAGTATATTCCACTACTTCCATGGAAACTTCCAGCTGCACGAGAATAAGATCCGCGGTATGGAAATATTTATCAGCATCCTCAATATGTTCTATGCTCAAACATTTATTGGCAGCCGGTACCACTACAATGGCAGCGTGTCCCTGGCTGGTTGTAACATATGCCGTTCCCGTGGATTCTCTGTCTGTTTCATACACAAACCCTACATTCACATTTTCGCTTACCAGATTCCTCATGATCTGCTGTCCAAGAGGATCCATGCCTACACAGCCTACAAAATATACGCTGGCACCCAACCGGGCTGTTCCTACGGCCTGATTAGCCCCTTTTCCCCCAAAATAACTGTCGGAATTAACGGCTAATACGGTTTCATTAGGCTGAGGAAGTTTTTCTGTCTCTAAGACCAAATCGATGGAGGAACTGCCTACAACAATAATCCGGGGTTGTTCTGATGAGAAATTCATTGTGTTTTATGTTAGTTTAATAATTTATATTTGGTGGAAGTTGTTCTTCAAAAATAACTATTTTTATTTAACTTATTTCAATAAATTCTGTTACAATTTTTACCGGTGATTTTTCTTTGTCATAACCGATATAACTTGCATAAAATCCTTCACCATATCCGGTCTCAAAAGCGAAAATTGTTCCGGGATGATCTTCTGCCGGCTTCAAAAATGCATATTGGTCTATTGCACCGTTTTCATCAAAGAAATAATCATGGAAAAATTCTTCATAAATTCCCATAAAATCCACTCCTTTGCTGTGGTATAATCTTTTTTCCAGATCATTGAGCTTTTCCTGGGTGCCCACATCCATAAAGCAGCCCATTCCGCTTTCCACAGGATAGCCGAAAACTTCTCCTTCTGACAGATCTTTTAAATTCTGATCATCAGTTGTTGCTAATTTCCATTCTGTAATTTCTGCATTCGTGAAAATAATTTCAGCGTATGCTACACAGTTGCTTTCTCTTTCTTTATGCAGTAAAACTGAAAAATCCCCTTTTGGAAATTCTGTAGAAAAAGGTTTCATATCATTGGTGATCAAAGGATCACAAGCCACTAATTTTCCACTGGAAAGATAGATCTTTCCCACTTCAAAACTTTCAAGCAAAGGGCTTTCAACAAAGTCTTTTGAGAATAGTTTTTTTATGTTTTCTATATGTGTCATTTTTAATTTTCAATTATATCATTAAATTCACAAAAGAAGACCAGTTCAACCAATCTTCTTTTATGTGTATCATTTTCCGGAATCATTAATAATTCCTGCAAGACTTATTGGAATGGTTTACAATATATACAAATAGTCTTCCATTTTATATAAAAGGCTTATCGAACCGGGTTCATGAGATTTCAGCCTGATTCCGACAAATTACTGTTCATTTAGGATTATAAACTTTTCAACTTTTCTTCCAGAATGGCAATTTTATCCTGCGCATCTTTTTGTTTTTTGCGTTCAGCATCTACAACTTCAGGTTTTGCATTGGCCACAAATTTTTCATTGGAAAGCTTTTTATCTACAGAAATCAAAAATCCTTTCAGGTATTTTAGCTCTTCTTCTGTTTTTATTTTTTCCTCTCCTAAATCTAAATTTTCACTTAAAGGAATCGAAATTTCCGTAGATCCAACCAAGAATGTAAAGCTAGGTTTATCCGTTTTTGTTCCAAAATGAATTTCAGAAACGTTTGCTAATTTCTTAATCACCGCTTCGTTTGCAAACTTATCTGCATTGGTGAAGATTTCAGCCGCTTCTTTTGGTGAAATCCCTTTTGTCTGACGATAATTTCTAACGCCGGAAATAATTTCTTCAGCCGTTTCGAAGTTTTTAATAAGAGCATCATTAAACGCTCCTGCTTTTTTCTGCTGTGCAATTACCAACGCTTCCTCAATGCTTCTCTCAGAGATCAAATGCCAGATTTCTTCTGACTGGAAAGGCATAAACGGATGAAGAAGTTTCATTAATTCTTCGAAGAAAATAACAGTTCTGTCATATACTTCTTTAGAAATTCCTTCCCCGTAATTAGGCTTAATGGCTTCCAGATACCAACCACAGAAATCATCCCAGATCAATTTATAGATCAGGTGAAGTGCATCAGAAATTCTGAATTTCTCAAACTGCTGATCGATTTCTACGATGGTTTTGTTCAATTTATTTTCAAACCATTCGATTGCCTGGTTGTCTGCAACATTCGCCGGCTTATCTTCGTGATTCCACATGTTGATCAAACGGAATGCGCTCCAGATCTTCGTCATGAAGTTTCTTCCCTGAAGCATCAGATCTTCATCAAAAAGAAGATCGTTTCCGGCTGCAGAACTCAATAAAATTCCTACACGTACTCCATCTGCTCCATATTTATCCATCAATTCAAGCGGATCCGGTGAGTTCCCTAAAGATTTTGACATCTTTCTTCGCTGCTTATCTCTTACAATACCTGTAAAATAAACATTCTTAAACGGAACTTCTTTTCTGTATTCCAATCCTGCCATGATCATTCTGGCTACCCAGAAGAAAATAATATCCGGACCTGTTACCAGATCTGAAGTTGGATAATAATAATTGATTTCTTTATTTTCAGGATCAAGTAAACCGTCAAATACAGACATTGGCCATAACCATGATGAGAACCAGGTGTCAAGAGCATCTTCGTCTTGTTTCAGGTTATCAGTTGTCAGTTGTGGGTTATTAGTTTTTTGCTTCACAAGTTCTAATGCTTCTTCGATGTTTTCTGCAACAACGAAATCATTTTCTCCCTCACCGTAATAGAACGCAGGAATCTGCTGTCCCCACCAAAGCTGGCGGGAGATATTCCAGTCGCGGATGTTTTCCATCCAGTGTTTGTAAGTGTTTTTAAACTTTTCAGGATAAAATTTCACCTCATCGTCCATTACGACATCCAAAGCCGGCTGGGCAATATCAGCCATTTTAAGGAACCACTGAACAGAAACTTTAGGTTCGATTACCGCACCCGTTCTTTCTGAAGTTCCTACTTTATTTACATAGTCTTCTGCTTTTAACAGAAGTCCGTTTTCTTCTAATTCTTTTGCAATCTGCTTCCTTACCTCAAATCTGTTTTTTCCGGCATAATGCAGTCCATGCTCATTCAGGTTTCCGCCATCATCCAAAGCATCAATCATTTTTAACTGATGTTTCTGCCCGATCTCATAGTCATTGGTATCATGAGCAGGTGTAATTTTCAATGCCCCTGTTCCAAATTCAATATCCACATATTCATCTTCAATAATCGGAATCACTCTGTTAACAATCGGTACGATGACATTTTTACCTTTCAAATGGGCATATCTCTCATCATTCGGGTTGATACAAACGGCAGTATCTCCAAAAATAGTTTCCGGACGCGTGGTAGCCACGGAAAGAAATTCTTCGGTTCCTTCAATTTTATATTTAAGGAAATATAGTTTTCCGTTTTGTTCTTTAAATATGACTTCTTCATCGGAAATATTGGTTTTTGCTTCCGGATCCCAGTTTACCATTCTGTATCCTCTGTAGATCAATCCTTTATTATAAAGGTCTACAAAACTTTTAATTACCTGCTGAGATAATTTTTCTTCCATAGTGAAGCGGGTTCTGTCCCAATCACAAGAACAGCCTAGTTTTTTCAACTGCTCAAGGATGGTTCCACCGTATTTATCGGTCCATTCCCAGGCATGCTTTAAAAATTCTTCACGGGTGATATCGGATTTACTGATCCCTTCAGATTTCAGTTTGGCAACAACTTTAGCTTCGGTAGCAATGGAAGCATGGTCTGTTCCCGGAATCCAGCAGGCGTTAAAGCCTTGCATTCTTGCACGACGGACCAGAACATCCTGAATGGTATTATTCAACATATGCCCCATGTGTAAAATCCCCGTAACGTTTGGCGGAGGGATGACCACGGTATATGGAGGCTTGTCATTGGGTTCTGAGTGGAAAAATTTATTTTCCAGCCAATACTTGTACCATTTTTGTTCTGTTTCCTGTGGATTATACTTTTCTGAAATCTGCATAAATTCTATTTCTTTAGCTTACAATTTGCAAAAATAGCTTAAAGAAAAAAAATTTTAAGTATGAATTAAAATAATTTTTAACTTTGTTTCTCAAAATTTATCTAACAAACGTATTAACATTCAAGAATATGAAAAAATTAATTGCAGGAATTGCATTATTCGGGACATTTGCTCTTGCATCTGCACAAACTATTACATTCGATAAGACTACTTTCGACTATGGTACTATTAAGCCAAGTTCTGATGGTACAAGATTTTTTACAGTAAAGAATACAGGTGATAAGCCTTTGGTAATTTCTAATGTAAAACCTTCTTGCGGATGTACTACTCCAGAATTCAGCACAGATCCGATCATGCCTGGAAAATCTGCTAAAATCAAAGTTGGATACAACACTGCTCTTAATGGCGGATTCAACAAAATGATTGAGGTATTTTCTAATGACCCGGTAAACAGCAGAAGCGTAATTTACATTAAAGGTAATGTAGACGCTAACGCTCCTGATCCAAAGCCATTGACTGCTGAAGAGCAAAAACAGGCTGCTAAAGCTCAGAAAGAAGCAGATAAAGCTGCTAAAAAAGCTGCTAAAGTTGCAAAAGCTGCTGCCGCAAAGTAAGCTCTACTCAAAAAAATAAAAGAACCGTCTCCTATGAGGCGGTTTTTTTTATTACTTTTATTATAAATATCAATATCTATGGACACCAATTTCTCTGATGACTTCCTGGTAAACGGAAAATTCTCAATAAAAAAATCTTCAACTTCGTATGAAGGAAAACTCACTAAAGAAGAAGGAAAGGAATTATTAATCAAGGAAAAAGAAAAACTTCGCGAACTTCAGGAGAAATTATATGCGGACGGCAGCAAATCTCTTCTGGTTATTTTACAGGCCATGGATGCTGCGGGTAAAGACAGTATGATAGAGCATGTTTTTGGAGGAGTAAACCCCCAGGGATGCAATGTTACCAGTTTTAAAACACCCAGCTCAAAAGAATATGCCCACGATTTTCTGTGGAGACATTATTTAGCTTTACCACAAAAAGGAATGATCGGTATTTTCAACCGATCTCATTATGAAAGCGTTTTAGTGTGTAAGATACATCCTGAATACAATCTCAGTGAAAAAACCTGGAAAACGGTAAAAGATTTCGACAGTACTTTCTGGGAAAACAGGTATGAAAGCATCCGAAATTTCGAAAAGCATCTTTCTCAAAACGGAACGACCATTGTGAAAATATTTCTGAATGTTTCTAAAGGTGAGCAAAAGAAAAGACTTCTGGACCGCATTGATGAGCAGGAAAAAAACTGGAAATTCTCTTCAGCAGACCTTCCTGAAAGAGCTTTATTCGGACAATATATGGAGGCTTATGAAACGGCCATTAATGAAACTTCAAAAGATCATGCGCCATGGTATGTGCTGCCGGCTGACAATAAATGGTTTGCAAGAGTGGCTGCAATACAGATTATTATTGATACGCTGGAAAAAATGGATCTGCAATATCCTCAGCTTTCAGAAAAAGATAAAATGGGACTGATAGAATCTAAAAAGACACTTGAAAGTGAATAAAAAAATATCATAACATATTACCTAATAGTTAAATAAAAGTAAATATTTTTATTGAAAAAACACCAAAAAGTGAATAATTTGTTTTTTGTAAGAGTTTTTTTTATAAATTTAGCAAAAATTAATTGTGACATTAATTTTGATAACCCTTTACAAAACTTTAACTATGAGAAAACAATTATTGTTATTGGCGTTTGCTTTTATAGGCTTCGCTTCCTGTAGCAATGAGGGAACCGCTGTGAATACAGCAACAAGCATGAAGACTCCACAGATGGAGAATTTCGATAAAGCTTTCAAAAGCCTGGGCGAACCTCAAAACCGACCTACTGAAGAAGAAAAGAAACGGGCTACTTCTGAACTGAGTGACAGGAGAAAAGCCCTTTTAGTTCCCGCTTCTAAAGAATTAATTCTTTCAACAGGCATTACAGAATCTGAACTGATGAGAAAAACCGGCGGCGATATGAGCCAGATCATCGTTTGGGCTACGCAGATCTACATGAAAAAAAATGATGAGATCCGCAATCACCTGAAATCTGAAAATTAAGATATTTCACGGAAAAGCATTCCTATAATTACTCAATGTATTATCTGGATGTTCAGCCGTTGCTGCAAATGATTCAGAACTGCGCTGCTTCTATGGAAAGCAGATTATGGTCGATATATTTTGCAGCCCCACCACTTCACCCAATCATCAAATAAACTAATATATATGAAGAAAATACCATTACTTCTATCAGTGTTTGCAGGAATTCTTTCCTTTGCACAAAGTACTCCTTTAGTTATTAACAATTTCAGTTCTTATCATGCAGTAGGCAGACTTCGTACAGGAACTCCCGGCGGAGTTGCCGGTCCTTATATGTTTGCATCTCCCAATCCTCCTTATGGAACATACACTGTACCTGCCGGGGGGCATACGCAATATAATACATTCGATACTTCCGGAACTGCCATTCTCCCAATACCCATCTGGTATGTTACAGATAATGTTACTCCTTCCAACAATGGAAGCTACCCTTATAATGACAATTTCATTACCACTACAATGAATCCATCAAATGAATGGGCCGGATTTCATTTTTGGCTTACAGATCCTGCGACAGGCAATACGGTAGACAGCTATGAGCTTGGTAATCCTACCATCTATCCAGGATTCAGCTATTCGCTGACAGGAAGTTTTTCTTCTGCTGACTGGTACACCATTACAACACCAGCCGGAGCCATTACTTATCTGGAAATTTATTAAACATTATTCCATAGACTGCTAAGTATCCTGCGGTCTTACCGGAAAATATGACCTTCAAAAAGTTTCAAAAGCTTTTTGAAGGATATCCTATGCCTTTATTTTCAACTTATTACAATACAAACATTATTTTATTTAATCATGAAAAAACATTTTTTATTGGCAGCTTTTGCCATTGTAAGTCTTATGACCTCCTGCAGCAATGAAGGTGCAGCAGTGAATACGGCAGCCAGCATGAAAACTCCGCAGATGGAAAACTTTGATAAAGCCTTTAAAAGTCTGGGCGAACCTCAAAACCGACCTACGGAAGAGGAAAGAAAAAGAAATACTTCTGAACTGAGCGACAGAAGAAAAGCTCTTCTGGTACCTGCTTCCAAAGAACTGATCCTTTCAACAGGGGTTGCAGAATCTGAAATGATGAGAAAAACCGGCGGCGATATGAGCCAGATTATTGTTTGGGCCACCCAGATTTACATGAAAAAAAGTGATGAAATCCGTAACAATATAAAAACTGATAACTAAAAAGTATGAAAAAAATATTAACGTTAATAGGAATAGCTGCAGCCTCTCTGGCCTATTCCCAAGGCATTTTTATCATAAACAACTATTCGGGGTATGATTTTCACGGAAGTCTTTCTGCCAATAATTTTGCGGGAGGATGCTACCCGTATGTTCATGCATTGAACCCTGAAACAATCATTGCTCCTGCTTATTCCAATATGGGCAACAGCAATGCGATTATTTATAAAAATTACCGGGATCAGTATACGGATTCCTTATTTCCGATTTCGCAATGGAGTGTAACTACAAGTCCTACCAATACACAACCCCGGGCCTGGAACCATGCAGCTGTTATGCCTGGCGGAACTGTTTCCGACAACACCAGATGGTCTGCCACTAAATTTCAGATGTATTTTGCGGGAACCAATACCCCGGAAACCTTTTTTAGTGGAAATGTAGGAAACAATGCCAATCCCTGTGTTATGATTGATAATCTGATTACTACACAGTATGGAACAGCGGAATGGTTTACCATAACAACCGGTACTACCGTAACAACCTTTTTAGAAATTCACTAATACACTCATCACATCTATAACATTATGAAAAAAACAATATTATTAGCTGCATTTGCGGTTTTAGGTCTGGTATCATGCAACAATGAAGGAACTGCTGCCAATACCGTATCCAGCATGAAAACTCCGCAGATGGAAAACTTTGATAAAGCGTTTAAAAGTCTGGGTGAACCTCAAAACCGACCTACGGAAGAGGAAAGAAAGAGAAATACTTCTGAACTGAGCGACAGACGGAAAGCTCTTTTAGTTCCTGCTTCCAAAGAACTAATCCTTTCAACAGGGGTTACAGAACCTGAAATGATGAGAAAAACCGGCGGTGACATGAGCCAGATTATTGTTTGGGCCACGCAAATTTACATGAAAAAAAGTGATGAAATCCGCAACAATATAAAAACTGATAAATAAATACTGGTATGAAAAAATTCTTAACAATACTGGGAATCGCAGCTTTTGTCTTTGGTTATTCCCAGAATGGCACTCTTATCGTCAACAACTATACCCCTTATGACTTTTCAGGATACATCATGGCTAATAATTTTGCCGGCGGATGTTACCCATTCCTTACTTCTTCCGCTCCGGATATGGTAACCGTTCCTGCTAATGCTAATATGGGAAACGGAAATGAACTGAGATATGAAAATTACAAAGATCAATATACTTCTTCTTTGTATCCGATATCTCAATGGTATGTACAATCCTCCAGCACAATTAGCGTACTAAGACCGTGGAATCATGCAGCAATTATGCCCGGCGGAACTATTTCCAATAATACTAAATGGTCTGCTACAAAATTTAACATGAAATATGCAGGAACAACAAATGGAGTTCCCGGTTTCAGCAATGGTTTAACACTTGCCGGAAATACTTCCTGTTATACGGCACCTGATTATTTCGATATGACTTCAGGCGGTGTCACCAACAGTGCGGAAATTTTCACCTTGACAAGCGGAGGAATTAATTATACTTATATCCAACTCTATACATTTTAATTATTAAAAATTGTATTGCAGTTTTTACTGCTTTAAATCCTACGAAATTATCAACAATATAAAAACCGATAACTAAATATTATGAAAAAAACAATCTTATTAGCCGCATTTGCCATTTTAGGCCTGGTATCGTGCACCAATGAAGGAACTGCTGTAAATACAGTCTCCAGCATGAAAACACCACAGATGGAAAACTTTGATAAAGCGTTTAAAAGTCTGGGTGAACCTCAAAACCGACCTACAGAAGAGGAAAGAAAAAGAAATACTTCTGAACTGAGCGACAGAAGAAAAGCACTTCTAGTTCCTGCTTCCAAAGAACTGATCCTTTCAACAGGGGTTACAGAATCTGAACTGATGAGAAAAACCGGCGGCGATATGAGTCAGATCATCGTTTGGGCTACGCAGATTTACATGAAAAAAAGTGAGGACATCCGCAACAATATAAAAGCCGAAAATTAAAAGACATGAAGAAACTTTTAACTGTAATTTTCATCGCGGCAGTATCCTTAATTCATGCGCAAAACTTAAAATTAATTGTCAACAATTATTCTACCACTTTTGATTTTCATGGAACTTTAAGCGCTCATAACTTCGGTGGGGGCTGTTATCCTTATGTCACGACCAACAGTCCTGCAATGGTTGTTGTTCCTGCCAATGCCAATATGAATAATGGAAATGAACTGGTGTATGCTAACTTTAAGGATCAGTATGTAAACTCTCTGTATCCTAATGCAAGCTGGATGGTTCAATTAAGTGCTGCAACATCTATAGTAAGAGCGTGGAATCACGCAAGTATTGCACCCGGTGGTGTAATTTCCGCAAATACGAAATGGTCTTCTTCTCAATTTCAAATGTATTATGCAGGAACTTCTACTCCGGAGCCTTCTTTCAGCGGTCTGATTGGAGAGCCTCAGGATCCATGCACGGGAGCAATCTCCAATATATCAACTCCATATGGCGATGTAGAATGGTTCAATATTACCACAGGAAATGTGGATTACTCTTATTTACAAATTTATTAATATGAAAAAACTAATAATAACAGCCCTTTTATTCTGTGGTGTGTGTTCTTTTGCACAAAGTACTCCATTAATGATCAATAACTACAGTAAGCTGAGGCTCGAAGGAAGGCTGATGGCTTGCAGCAGAATTAATACAAACGGATATCCTGTTGCTTTTGCAGCTCCCAATCCTCCATATGGAGTGTATACGGTTCCCCCATTAACCACTGATGTAGAGTATGTAACACTGAATACTTCGGGCCTTTCATCCCAGCCCATTTTACAATGGTACATTACCACTGCGGGCGGCAGTAATACTTATAATTACAATGATCCGGCGATGGCAGGAGTAAGTTCTTCTGTAGAATGGGCAATGTATCATTTCGTCACTAAAGATGATCAGGGAAATGGTGTCGATACTTTTATGATGGGAAATCCTATGGTATCCAATATGGCAGGTTTCTCAACCAATTTTAATCAGGTGGGTACTACGGCAGAAGCAGAATGGTTTTCTATTTCTGGGATGGTCTACCTGCAGGTTTATGACTATCCATAACATTCAGAATTTCAGTATATAATCAAAGCGGAACGTTCCGCTTTGATGCCTTAAAAATTTAACAAAATCCATAACATCCTATTTTATGAAAAGATATTTTTTACTAACAGCCATTACCTTGCTGGGGCTTATTTCCTGTAACAATGAAGGAACTGCCGTTAATACGGTAGCCAGTATGAAAACTCCGCAGATGGAAAATTTCGACAAAGCGTTTAAAAGTCTGGGAGAACCACAAAACAGACCGACTGAAGAAGAGCGGAAAAGAAACACCTCTGAGCTGAGCGACAGAAGAAAAGCTCTTCTCGTACCTGCTTCCAAAGAGCTGATCCTTTCAACAGGCATTACGGAATCCGAGCTGATGAGAAAAACCGGTGGCGATATGAGCCAGATCATCGTATGGGCAACCCAAATTTATATGAAAAAAACCGATGAGATCCGTAAAAATATAAAAACTGAAAATTAAAACCATGAAAAAATTTTTGACAATAATAGGGATAGCAGCAGTATCTTTGGCTTATGCTCAGGGAGGAACTCTTATCATCAACAATTATACACCTTATGAATACAGAGGAGATATTATAGCGAATAATAGTTCGGGATGTTATCCCATCGTAGGAAACACGAATAAAATTATTGTTCCTGCAGATTCCAATACCGGTAACGGGCAGCAGCTGCAGTATGATAATTACAGAGATCAGTACACCTCATCTTTATATCCCAATCTCAACTGGACAGTAAGCACTTCAGCAACCACCACGAATATCAGACCATGGAATCATCCCGCAGTGATGCCCGGAGGCACGATATCCAATTTCACCAAATGGTCTGCTACAAAATTTGATATGTTTGATACTGCGACCGGATCATATGTAACAGGGTTCAATGCCAATTTAAGTATCACCTCCTGTAATTCTTCAACTCCTACACCTTCCTACAATACCCCTAACGGACTCAACAGTGCAGAGATGTTTGTGATCGGAAGTATTACCTACATCCAGCTGTATTAAAATTACAAACACTATTATTCATAGAAAAAGCGGAGAGATTCTCCGCTTTTCTTTATATGAACCGATATAGTATTCATAAAATCACGAGAAAATCTGTAAGCCGGATTTTGTACTTCCGAAGAAGTGCCTGTTATTTATCTGCGTCCTGCATTGCTGCAATACTTTAGCTGATTACCCCTCGGC
>Ga0153980_1000258_pt1 | contig 25512 bp, 18 predicted proteins | sample TSGA064MetaG_FD_104722 | JGI IMG/M metagenome (GOLD analysis project Ga0153980, IMG submission 104722) | Attine ant fungus gardens microbial communities from Georgia, USA - TSGA064 MetaG | ecosystem: Host-associated > Fungi > Mycelium > Unclassified | place: USA: Georgia, Magnolia Springs State... | reverse complement strand
GGCGTAGAGCAGTTATTTGCCGAAGATTTCAGCCAAAAGGTTCAATCGGCAAATGCCAAGACCAACAGCCGCGATCAAGTCGTAAAATACTTGAAAAAACAAAAAGGAGCGAAGCTAAACTGTGTGATAAGCACCGATATCCTCGAGGAGTCGGCAGATTATATGGTCGCCAAAGTGACCCTAAAATTTGAAGACTTCACCAACACTGATTTGGTGACTTTGGTACGTGAAGGTAATCACTGGAAAGTATCCAGTTCAGTCAACTCCTATAAATAGTCTCTAATAACTAGTGGTCAGCTCGATTACAAAAGTTGACCACTAGTGAATCATATGTTTATTTAAGGCCACCTCGTGAGACGTGGCTTTTTTTGTTTCTATACTTTTATTTAGCACTTTATCTTATCTTAAATAATTTTATCAGGGATTTGATTTAATTGTGAAACTAAATAATTAATAGGGGCGGTCAATTCAGATTGGTTACAAATGAATTGCTCAATAACGCCATAGGTTTCAAACGTTGATATATTAAAGCCATCTTCGATGTCATTATAGTAAATTATTTGATTTCCAAATAAAGCAACCTCCCAAAACCCTCCACCTTCATTTCCAAATAATTTTTCTTGCCACTTATGAGGAATGGCTTTGATGAGATTCCAAAGGTTTAACGCTTTATAATCCATTTTCAGTTCTGCCTGTAAAATAAGAAGTTTTATTTTGTCGATTGATATTGGTGTCCACATGCTCAAAAATAATGAAATTTAAAAAGAATTATATGAGAATAGGTGTACTAGAACCAAGCAGAAGCAAAGCCTATTCAACTTCATTGACGATATGTTCCTTCAAGTTAGCATAATTAAGCAAGCCTCCGCGTTTCACCCATCTTTGTAATATTTAGCTTTTTCTTTTTGAAATTCCGCAGCTAGATTCTATTCAAGTGTAAGGTTTTGACACTAGTAACAAGCAGGAAATGCATTTTCTCCTATCCAATCCTCAGGTGCATATTATGGAGGCAGACGCATTAACCTGTATACTGGGTTGATATCATAGAAGTAAATAATAAAGATTGAGAGCGATTAGGGGCATGCAATACTTTTTTGTACATACACTATATGATCGTTTGTAAACTAATTAAGCTTATCAAAAACATCTTAAAGGTTGTGTTATCACAGCTGAAAAATTATAAAGAGCTTAACCTTAATGAAAGGAGGGATATGTCGGTTCCCTAAAATAAATACAATTAGACTTAAAAGAAAGAGGTATTTTGATCAGATCAAGAAATAAGAGTATTGTTTTTCATGCTGATAGAACGATACTGGCCAACACCTAAGAAACAGAGATTTTTGGTGATATAAAATTTGCCTCTAATCTATTGACCATAAAATAAAAAAATGTAGGATTTTTAAATGTCTAACCCATAAAAATAAACCAAATTAAATTTTAAAATGATGAAAAAAATAATCCCATTTATATTAATCACAGTTTTCTTTATTACTGCATGCAAAAAAGATTTACACCCTGTAGATCCAAATACAGTACATACCCCCGACGGTTTTAGTAGTGATAGAACAAGAAACTTAAATATTGTTTATTTTGTACCCAATGATTTAGATACGTTACCTGACTATCAACGAAGGCTCAGTGATATCATGTTATGGGTCAGACAATTTTATAAAAATGAGATGACCCGAAATGGATATGCAAATAAAACTTTTGGAATGTTTGTCAATAGTGACAGTCTTGTCAAGATTATAACAATCCGGGGTAGTAAGCCCAAGAGCGCCTACCCCTATGAGGGGGGGAGTGGAGCTGTAGCGGAGGAGGTTAATGCATGGTTTGAAACTCATCCCTCTGATAAGACGAGCGATCATACCCTTATTATAATTCCGAGATATGAATTTAGACAAGACGGTACAGCCACTGGAGGACCGTTTTACGGGACGGGGAAGTGGTGTTATGCATTAGACTATGAGGATTTTAATATCGCCAATATCGGTTTGGCCAATAATCAATTTACAGGTTGGTTTGGTGGTTTAGCTCACGAACTGGGACACGGGTTAAACCTTCCCCACAATTCAGAGAAAGTTTCTGAGAAATTAACACTCGGTACCGCCCTGATGGGGTATGGCAATTTTAGTTTGGGTAAGGAGGGAACGATGCTAACTGCTGCAGACGCAGCAATTTTGAATGCAAATCAAATTTTCAATAAAGACAGTAAAACTTATTACAACACCGCGAATGCGGAAATAGATCGTATTCACGCCCAATATGATGCTGCAAAAGAAGCTATTGTTGTGTCCGGCAAGTTTCATTCATCAAATAAGATTAATAGTATTGCATATTATAATGATCCCGAAGGAGGCGGAGACTATAACGCGATAACATGGGAATCAAAAACAATTGGTATAGATAGCTTTTATGTTGAAATGAAAACTTCGGATTTACAATACAAAGGAGACTCGTTGTACGATTTAAGGCTAAGATTTATCCATGAGAATGGTATAATTTCTACCTTTACTTATAACTATAAATTCATAAATAATATACCGATAATAAATTTTAGTACCCGTTCAGAACTAAGCAAACAAGGTTGGCAAGTACATTCTTTTAGTTCTGAAGAAATAGCTGAAGAAGATGGAGCCGCAGCAAATCTCATTGATGGAAGTTCTTCGAGCTATTGGCATTCTCGTTGGTCGACCAATGAAACTACATTTCCTCATGAATTAATCATAGATTTAGGAGCAATCAAAACAGCCCATGGACTCAGCTACACACATCGCAATGGATTGTCACGTGCAGTTAAAAATATAGAAGTTTCCTATAGTGCCGACGGAGTTAGCTTTAACCAAGTTGGAAACTACGAGGTTCCCAATCTCAATGGACCACAGTATTTGGATTTTATGGCACCAATGTCGTTTAGGTTTCTTAAAATAAAAGCCATTGATGCTTGGGACGGAGAACAGTTTGCAGCAATTGCTGAGCTCGGTCTTTATTGATAAAGTGTTAAGTTTTTATAGCATCAATGTTGATTCTTTACATCAACATTGATGTTATAGTATTAAAGTCAATCAGACTTTATTCCAGAAAACTCAAGTTCCCTCACAGCAACGACACTTTTCTCAGGTTGAATTCCTTCAATTACGAGGCGCATGTAACGAACCCCTAGTTGCTTTATGCTCTTGGAATTGTAATCTTGCCCCGACGAGGATAAATGGCTGCATATTGGTGACCATGTAAGCCCATCGATAGACGATTCCAAGGTATAAAGATACCAGTCACTATCCTTCCCCCAATAAATCCGATAAGAATCTAAATCATACTTCTCTCCCAGATCAATAGAAATTTTAATCGGGAGTTTTAGCTCATCTGCTCGCCAGAAACTAGTGAGGTTTCCATCAGTTATTACCTTTAGTGAGTCGATTGGGATTCCATCTATTTTAACGGCGGCAGTTGAAAGGTTTAGCTTTTCTCTTTTGTGCGCAGATGTTGCCGTATTCCTATTTTCAGTATGAGGATTATCATACTCATTCACCCAGGTATACCGCTTCCCGTCGGGAACCTGATTCTTATTTTTAGGAATACTTGCTATTATACCAGTTGCGGATTGTAATCCATCACTGCTTGCATTAATAATAATTTGACCGGCTTCAGTCGTTGTACGAATAAGTGCATAGGCTATGCCACCTTCAGTAAATTGTGGAGAAACCTTTGTATGAGGATTATTTCCACCTATCAGACGACCTTTTCCTGAGACAACCAACTTAATTGGAATTGCATCTGCTTGCTCAGGTGAGCTTACCAAATTTCCTTTTTCATCACAAATTTTAATATAAACTGGTATCATATCCGATCCTCCTGCATGAGGAACGATGCCTTGATCAGCGAATTCTATTTGCAGATGGTGGGGTGACGTGGCAGTTGAAACACGATGGGTACAAACGACTTTTCCACCCAATATTCCCTCCGCTTCCAGTTCTCCTGATTCGTAATCTGTTAGCTCAAAACGAAAATACGAGCTACCTCCCTTTTTGTAAATAAATGGCGCTGTTACCGAATTGTTTTCTCTGTTTTTTTCGCCCACAAGTTTGTTATTTCGAAAGAGCCTGACAGTGTCACAATTTGAGAATACGATGATATTAGCATCCAGATCTTTCCTTGCATTGTGACTTGCGATATGTACAACAGGACCATAAGCGGGATTTCTGGCACCCTGCATCGCTTTCATTTGATAGTAGCCAAATTTCGGATATCTATCCAAATCAACTACTCCACTGAACGCAGTGACCGGATCATAACCGCGGGTATAATCGTTGAAACTCCAAAGGAAGTACCCACTTATTCGAGGATTTGCGTCTAGACCTGCATGATCCCAATAACCTCCGAGAGATTCTTCTTTTTCTCCATTGAGTGCATTCTGTCGTAATATTGATTGGTTGATTAATCCTTTATCGCCGTAAAGTCTCGAAGCACGGAGTCCATTTTCTTTACTTGGATCTGCAAACCATGCATCTCCCCATTCCCTTGTCAATGAAGGGCTTTTGGGGAATGGGTCAGTTCCATCAGGATCAACTACCTTATAAAATACGTCGTAGAAAGGTTGGCTTCTACTATTGAGGTCATCGGCTGTAAATAGTTGATCACCGGGTAACTCATCGTGGGCGATCTGTACCGCCTTCATCATCCAGGACGCTGGAGTAGGAGACTCGTTGAGCGATGTTTCCCATAAAAAAATAGAAGGATGATTACGGTCTCTCCTGATCATTTTGCGAATATCACGATATGTACGTTCGATAAATAAATCATCTTCATTAAAATATTGCCAACCCGGTTGGCATTCGATCACCAATAGACCTAGAGAATCACAAGCATCAAGAAATGCTGGCGATGGTGGATAGTGCGCGGCTCTTACCGCATTGAATCCTCCTTTCTTCAAGAGCATAACATCGCGATATTGCATCGAATTGCTTGCCGCATCTCCTACATAAGGGAATGCTTGGTGCCTGTTGGCACCCCGAATGTAAAGTTTATCGCCGTTTAAATAAAAGCCATCGGCTTTGCCGGTAGGAGAACGAAAGCTGAATCTCCTTATACCTATCCATGTATTTACCTCATCAATTAAAATATCGTTGGCATAAATGCGTGAAACCAGTTGGTATCGGAATGGATGATCGGGAGACCATAACTGCGGATTAAAAACCTCGAGCTTTTGGACAAAAGTAGAATCACCGGGAGAGATATTTGTTCTGCTATTGGTCTCTGATACGATTTTCCCGGTATTATCTAATAGTATTGTCTCCAAACGCAATTTGGATATCAAATGGGTATTGCTGTTTACGATATGCGTTCGGCAGTTAACTGTTGCCTTTTCTTTAGTAAGCGCCGGAAAGCTTACCAGAATTCCACCTCCAGCAATGATATCGGTTTCCATAGGATCCGAAATATAGGTTTTATCGGTAATGATCATTTTTACTTCCCGATAGATCCCTCCATAATAATTAAAATCTAGTTTCTGCATAGGCTTGCCGGGGGGCGTTGACGCATCATCCTTATTGCTGACGCGTATTGCGAGCACGTTATCTTTATCATATTGGATGTACGGCGTTATATCAACCACAAAGCCTAGGTATCCGCCAGCATGTTCTGCAATTTTTTTTCCGTTAAGAAAGATTGTACAGTTAGTTTGGACGCCTTCAAATTGAAGTACGGTTCTTTTATTTTGCATTCCGCCGGAAAGACGAAAATAACGGCGATACCATCCCGTACCTTGAAATACGCTGCCGCCGTTGTGTTTTGGCTCCAAACGCATAACATGCGGAATACTTACCGCTTCCCATTTGCTGTCATCATAATCTATCTCCATCGCCTGGTCCATATCTCCTCGATAAAATGCCCAGTTGGTATTCATATCAAGCAGTGTTCTTGCAGACCTTTTTTTCATTGCAAACAGCGATGAACATATACCCCATAATATTAATGAAAGCAAGATGTACTTTGTTTTTTTCATGTAAAAAATATAGTTCCACTTTAGTTTCTGCTAAAAGCTGTCAGAAAAGCACTTTGTTAGTGGCGAAAATGTATGATTAGTCTATTTTTCTTTGTAAAAAATGAGCCATCAGCGCTAAATATTTTAAGCTGATGGCTACGATTTACTAATTTGGATAACCTGGATTTTGTGTTAGATTACGATTTACATCAGTTTCTTTTCGGGGGATTGGCCAGAGATAATCTCTTTCACTGGAAAAAGTCCGAGATTCAGCCTCCACATGTTCACCCGTAAGCAATAAAGCTCCGTTCGTTGGATCGACGGTACCTAGTCGTGTACCATATACTTTTCCTTCACGTACTTGTGGCCCGATTTTCCAACGCTTTATATCAAACCATCTTAAACCTTCTAAAGCAAGTTCTACGCGGCGTTCTCTTCTTACCAGTTCGCGTAAGGTAGTTTGATTAGCATAAATAGATCTATCAACTTTGGGCATTCCGGCCCTTTGTCTTACGGCATCAATAGCGTCATACACACTGTTGTCTATGCTTGCACTTTCTATTTTTGCTTCAGCATATGTCAGCAATATCTCCGCATAGCGTATAAGAATCATATTTAAACCCGTATTCCATAAATCCGGATAGTCAGATAGATTAGACGTGTATTTCTTATATAAATAGCCCGTTTTAGAATTATTACTTCCGTTATAGTAGTCTCCAGAACTCCGTTCAATTGGATTATAATATTTTCCTTCGTAGAATTGTCCCGGATAGACGATAGATGCTGTAAGGCGAGGATCCCTATTTTTATAAGGATTGTTTTTGTTATAATTGGCACCTGGATCATCAATCGTTTTTCCATTGGCCATTTCATAAGCGTCTACTAAAGATTGCGTCGGATCAATCGAGCCCCATCCACCAAAAGTTGAGGATGGCATAATGCCAATGTTGCCGTTGGAATAGTCATTTTCCTTATATTGTATGTCAAGGATAACCTCATTGTTATTCTCATTCTGTATTCGGAAAACGTCTTGATAGGAAGAGAAGAGAGAGTAGCCCATTTCCATGACTTGCTTGCTAGTAATGATACAATCTGCGTATTTACCGCTATACAGCTCTAAACGTGCTTTGAGCGACAAGGCTGCTCCTCGGGTAATTCTGCCCACATCGTTAGCAGAATATTTCACAGGAAGTTCTGGCGTGATCGCCTTCAATTCGTCGAGGATATATTTCTGGATCTCAGAGACAGCAATACGACTTACCGCATTTGCTTCATCTTGGCTCAGTGTTTTAGTGACAAGTGGGACATCACCGTAAAGTTGGGTCAATGTAAAATACTGATAAGCGCGTAGGAAACGTGCTTCCGCTTTCATTCGGGTTTTCAATGCTTCGTCCATAGGGGTTTTATCCACGTTTTCTAGAAACCAGTTGGATTTCTGTATCGTGCTATATGACGGAGACCATCTATCAGTGATCCAAGTGTCTGAAGGACTCCCGGACCCATTTCCCAAGCTTGTATAACCTTCCCAATAATATTGGCTGTACACATTGTCCGATAAAGCATCCATGTAAAGTACGTGATATCCGTCGCTCCAGGAGTTATAACAACCATTAAGGGCTACTAATGCATCATTCTCCGAAGACCAGAGCGATGAATTGCTGTAGGCATCTTTGGGATTTCTGTCCAGAAAATCTTTCTGGCAACCCGTAACAGTTATACTGAGAAAAAGAGATAATATTAAAGTTTTTTTCATGTGTAATGCGAATAAGAGTTAAAAAGTGACATTTAGGCCCAACGTATGTACTTTGACCTGAGGATAATAATATATGCCACTACTAGAGGAAGCCTCCGGATCGATCCAGTCTTGAAGTCCGCTGAAAGTCAATATATTTTGACCGCTATAATAGATACGGGCACGGCTGATTCCCAATTTTTTGATTAAGCTGGTGAAGTTGTATCCTACCTGTAGATTTTTTAGCCGGATATAGGAAGCATCTTTGACCCAGAATGAAGAAGGATTGTCTATTGCATTATTTTGATTTTGGGAATAAAGGATCCGAGGAAGTGACGCTCCGGGATTTTCGGGGGTCCAAGTATCCAATAACGCAGATGTAGGCTTTCCTGCGGCGTCACTGACTTCGCCTAGCTTTCCTTCCATATACGTATTTACACGAGCGGCCCCTTGAAAGAATAACGTAAGGTCGATATTCTTATATGTACCGCCCAATGTTAGTCCGAAAGTGGTCTTGGGGTAGTAATTGCCTAAATATTGTTTATCGTCGCTATCAATTACTTTGTTGCCGTCAATATCACGGTATTTTAAATCCCCGGCTCCGGTCCGATTGCTTTGAAAAGCATTCTTTTCTACCTCTTCTTTCGTTTGGAAAATTCCTTCTGCAATATAGCCATATAGCGAATTGATAGGATAGCCTACTTGTTGTATAGTTGTATTTGTTAGGTAAGGCCCCGTACCATATAGATCGGTGATCTTATTATCGATAAAAGAGATGTTGAACGAACCATTGTAGGCAAAGTCTCCCTTATTGTCTTTGTATCCAAGGACAAATTCCCAACCTTTGTTTTGTACAGCACCAGCGTTTCTCGTTGGGGGTTTTAATCCATATACGCCACTGACGGGTACATCCAGTATAATGTCATTTGTTTTCCGATTAAACCAGTCGACAGTCAGATCCAGTTTTCCTTTGAAGAATGACGCATCGATACCTGCACCATAAGTGGTCGTGCTTTCCCAGCGCAGATCGGCATTGGCACCACTAGTCGGGGCTACGCCCGTTGCTATAGTAGGGGAGGCTCCACCAAATGTATAGTTTTGATCAGAACTGATCACGGTGATGTATGGGTAATATGGCGCACTGGGAAAATCACCATTAGCTTTGACTTCCTGATTACCGAGTTTTCCCCATGACCCACGGATTTTTAAAGCAGATATAGATTCCTTTACTGGCTCAAAGAAATTTTCTTTGTTCAGATTCCATCCAGCTGAGAATGAAGGAAAAGCGCCCCAGCGGTGTTTTGGTGAAAAACGAGATGTTCCATCATACCTCAAATTTGCTTCAAATAGGTACTTACCCGCAAAATCGTAATTCAATCGACCAAAATAAGAACGCAATGCCATTTCATATCCAAAACCAGAGGCAGTTTGTCCGGCGGTCGATCCGAGATTTATTTCACTCAGCTCATTGTTGAGAAAGCGCTGTCTGTAAGCACTATTTTCAGTATATTGTGTAAGCTCTTGAAAATAGCCTCCCAATACCTTTATATTATGATCTCCAAAGCTTTTTGTATAATCTAGCAAGCCCTGGAGTGTTGTCCTTCGGAAGGTTGTATTTTTATCGGTAAGTTTATTTGGTCCTTGATAGAAGGTTTTGTCTCCTGCGGCATTGTAATACTGAATGTCAGCAATAAAAAACTTATTTTGTGCTATGGAAGATACAAAGCCTAGTGTAGGTTTAAAATGGAGACCCTGTAGGACCTCCCAGTCTGCACCGACATTTCCAACAAAATCATAATAGTTTTCGCGGTTAAAAGACGGTGATTCCAGCCAAGCAAGTGGATTTCCATCGGCAATGCTTCCATAGTGGCCATTTTCATATTTATAAGGAACCATTGGAACAATTCGGTTGATTTGTCGAACCACCTGAGTGAATCCCGATACCCCTGGCATGCTTGATTGCGGTTCCTGTAATGGCGAGTAAGTATAGGCGAGATTGCCGTGAACTTTCAGTTGGTCATTGATTTTTGATTCCAGATTAAAACGGGAAGTATAACGCTTCGCATTTGTTTTTTCCATAAGACCATTTTGATCAAAATAACCAAGGGAGAGCATGTACCGGGACTTGTCGTTTCCGCCGTTTACACTCAAGTAATGATTTTGTTGCACCCCATTGCCCCTATAAGCAAGATCCAGCCAATCCGTATTGGGATAATTATAGGGATCAGATCCATTCTTGAATGTTTCAATTTCTTCTTCCGTATACCGCGGTTGTTTTCCTTCATTGCGGAGAGCCTGATTATAGAGTCCCGCGGCTTGCCAAGATGGCAAATAATCAAAAAGCCCGGTTGCACTTTGTTTGCCGACATAGGTGTTATAGGTCAGGATAGTTTTTCCTTCCTTACCTTTTTTCGTCGTGATTAAGATTACCCCGTTGGCTGCCCGAGATCCGTAAATAGCAGCAGATGCTGCATCTTTCAATACCGATATACTTTCTATATCATCAGGGTTGACATTGTTCATAGTAGAGATCATTCCATCAACGACAACCATCGCACCAGCATTATTGAGTGTTCCAATGCCACGCACACGTATTGTGGCCGCGTCACGTCCCGGCTGTCCAGAACTTGCAGCGGTGACCGTGACTCCTGCCATTGTTCCCTGTAATGCATTTCCGACGCTTGTGACAGGACGGTCTGTCAGTTGAGAAGCACGAACGGTGGAAACTGATCCCGTTAAATTTTCTTTGCGCTGGTGACCAAATCCGACTACAACTACTTCCTGAAGATTAGCCTGGTCCGATTGCATAGTGACATTAATAGCTTCATTTCCATTAATCGCTATTTCCTGGGATTTATAGCCTACATAGCGAAAGATAAGAATACCTTCGTGAGGTATTTTCAGTTGGAATTTTCCGTTTGCATCGGTCGTTGTTCCAATTCCATTACTGCCTTTTAACATGACATTTACCCCTGCTAAGGTTTTTGCCGAATCACGTACTGTACCCGTAGCAATTAGTTGCTGAACCCTAGGTTCAAATGATGCCACTTCCCTCATTTGAATTACGATGGTATTGTTTTTTAATGTGTATGTTATCGGCTGTTGGGCAAGACATTTGTCAAGCGCTTCACGAAGCGGCATATTGGTCATGTTGATATCTAAGCGTTTACTTTTCTCCAATACGTCATTTTTGTAGACAAAGTCGTAACCAGTCTGCTGTTTAATCGCGTTGAATATAGTCTTCAGGGGAGCCTTTTCCATATGGAGTGTTACTTGCTGACCATTGGCAGCCAAAGACGATTGCAGAAAGGCAGCGGTTAGAATAATACAGGTTAGGTATATTTTCATAAAGCCTTTTTTTAAAATAGATCCAGATGTTCCATTTATTAGGTTATAGTAACCTGATGTGTTAGCAACATTGGGATAAGGGGAAAGATCCCCTTTGGTATTAGTAAACATCATTTTATTTTAGGATTAATCAATTAAAATTAATTTGGTCAGGATTCTAACTGTTTAAAGATATAGGTAGTATTCGGTCACTATTTAGGAGAATCCATAGCTTGTTTTTCGTCTACGGTTTGATCATAATCCTCCTTCCTTTTAGGTTAAAATGAATACCGGTCAGTTTTAGTACGTCCAATACTTCTTGTATATCTTTTGAACGTGAGATTGATCCTCCAAGCCTTGTTTGATCTATATTTCCTTTGTAGATGATCTCAACGTCATACCAGCGTGAAATCTGTCGCATGATTTGTTCTAGTGGCATAGCGTCGAATGTAAAATCACCTCGCTTCCAAGCGATAGATTGAGCGATATCCGCTTCTTGTATCGTAATACGTCCATTGTTTAAGATGCTTTGTTGTCCCGGTTTTAGTGTTTTTGAATCATAAATAGACTCTGCAGATATCTTTACACTGCCCTCTATTAGGGTTGTTTTTATATCCTGTTCATCAGTGTAGGCATTAATATTAAAGATGGTCCCCAACACCTCGACCTGTTGTTTCGCTGTCTCAACGATAAAAGGAACTCTTTCCGTTTTCGTGCCCTCTTTGGTTTGTTTCGCAACCTCAAAATATGCTTCTCCGGTCAACTTTACCCTTCTCTCGTTTCCAAAGAACCGGACGGGGTAGGTTATTGACGATGAAGAGTTTAACCATACTGATGTCCCGTCGGAAAGTGTGACTTTGAATTTCCCTCCTCTTGGCACTATGATCGTATTCATTTCCATAATGTGGTTGATTTGATTCGTATTTGTATAATCCAAGGCTCCCTTTTCTTTCATTAAGATCGTAGCCCCAGTAGCAAAAGAGATATTTCTAGTATCCATACTATCCAGATTGACAGTAAGTCCGTTGGCTAAGAGTAAGATTGCTTTGTCTGACCCTGGTTGAACAACTGATATATTGGTTGCTTCAATTTTTTCTCCGCTCTGATATACGAATAGGTATATGGCTCCTAAAACGGCAATAGCCATAGAAGCGGCGATACTCAATATCCGTCGTAACGGACGGAAAGTTCTTTCGAGCATACGCTGATCATGATCAGTAACCTTTACATCTATCTTTTTCCATAGGTTATATTCTTGAATTTCTCTGTTTCCATGTTTTACTTCGTCCCACTCTTTCTCTTTCTCTTGCGATTCGATATATTTATAAAATGAGAATAGCTGCTTTTTCTCATGTTTGTTTGCTTTGCCCTTTATATATCTTTTGATGATATGTTGTATACTCTGTCTATTTTTCATCTCCATGTTATTAGTGTATGTTCAAAAAAAAAGCACCAACCCCTAAGAGTTGATGTTTTTATTGTATGTTCAGGAATAAATTATCTGAGGATATCCAGTATTGTCAATAGCAAAATCGGCAAAGTCCAAGGTGAGAGGTATTTTCTCATTTTTTTAATGGCCAATGTGATCTGGTTTTCAACTGTTTTTGTAGATATATTGAGTCGAGCTGCTATTTCTTTATTGGTCAGGTGCTCTTGTCGACTTAAGTAAAAGATCTTACCACATTTTTCGGGTAGTTTTTCAATACTAATTTTAAGTGCTTCTTCAATCTCTCTGTAGCTTTGTTGCGTGTCAAAAAACTCGGCTGGCAATTTCGATAATTCTATGACAAAGTTGTTTCGACATTTTTTGTTATTTATGCATTTGAAGACTTGAAACCGCACTGCGGTAAATAAATAAGATTCCAGATTCTTAATGGCCAAATTTGAACGTCTGATCCAGAGCTGAGAAAAGATTTCTTGAATAATATCCTCACAGACTTCTTTATCACGAAGTACATTGTAAGCCGCCAGATATAATCTATGCCAGAACCGGCCATATAGTTTTTCGAAAGCTATTTTTGAACCGCGATAGAGTTCTTCCAGCAGTATAATGTCTTCATGCGGTAACGTTTCTTTCTTTTCAGAAATATGAATACATTCGTCATGTTTTCGACCTAAATCCATATCAAATGATTATCTCCAGTGTTAATAGCGTGGTTGAAACTTATTAAAGATTAGGTTTGGATTTTGATGCAATCACTACCTCTGTCTAGATGCGGTAATGGTATTGCGGATCCACCACAAACATGGATAATTTGCTAGATAAAAGCTGAAAAATGCTCCCCCCAAGAAGTACTCTATTGTATTTAAATTATTGGTTTTTAGGTATATATTTTTTTTGTGGGCTTGCTTTTATATTGGTATATGCATTCTTGTATATATAGGTTATATGGACATCATTTTTAATTGTCACTCTCATCTACCCGGCCTCTTATCCAAATGATTAAATCCTCCTCTGGTGATAATCCAAGTTTCTTTCTCAAATTATAGCGATTATTTTCAATTGTCTTCGTAGCCTTAAAAGTATAGTCCGCAATTTCCTTGGTTGAAAAGCCGAGATAAATATAAGCGCATAGAATTAATTCAGTCGATTTGAAATTGGTATCGATACTAAGCATTTGTTTCAAAAATCGGGGATGAACCTCTTGGAATCGTGCCCAAAAAACAGGGGAATTTTTCTTCGCTAGTTGGATAAGTTCCGAAAAGGATTCATTTACCTTAAGTTCTAAAGTTTCTATCATTTGCTTTTTTTCTTCAATTTCGTTCTCTTTCGCAGAAATAAGTTTTGTCTTTTTTCGCTTGAATTGGTGGTATTTCCACGCAAGTATCAAAAGTATCACAGAAAGTGATACGATAAATATTAATTTAGATCTGTTCTCACGGGCTGTGGCTTCGTTTTCACTTTTTTCGATATTATCCAACACTGCTTGTACCCTGACTCTATTTTTATTTTCATCAATCAGTCTTGCTGCTGAGGATAATTTCAGATATTTTTCTTCTTCCTCTATTTGTCGGACTCTACTGTAGCTTTTTGAGATCTTAAGATATAGGTCTGAAGACGTAGACCTGTCCCATGTTCTTTTACGCTTGTCAGCAACAGCATCCAGATAAAAAGCAATGGCTTTTTTGATGTCTCCAGTTTGTGTGTAATAATCACCATAGATTTCTAAGAAAAGAGTTAGTGGCTTATTGTCTATTTGTGCCTGAGCAAAGGCAATCTTTATAAAAGGGAGCGCGGATGTTGGGTTGAATTGCTCGATATACATCATCGCCTTATAATAGTTTAAATAGGCTTTAGTCTTATATATTTTTTTCAAATGTCTATAAGAGCTATCTGGCACTTTCTGTGCTTGTTCAATAGCCATTGAGCCATAGCGATGGGCAGATTTATAGTCACCGATGAGTGTATAGGAATTGCCTAGAGAGGCAAGACTAAGTGCGGCAATCATCATAGATTCAGGCGATTGCCCCGGGAGGGTTAAATCAAGTATTTCTTGGTCTTGCTTAGCCTGCTGTTTATAGAGATGAAGTCGGCTGTAGTGGTGTGATTTTAGTTGTAAGAGGTTGGATTTTAGTGTTTTATTTTTGTTTACGGAACTTTCTGCGAGCCCCTTGTCGATATATGGATATGATTTTTCGTATTCTTCCAGGATATTTAAGGAGCGCGCAATATAAAAGTAAGCTTCTGCTTTGCGCTCTGAATCTTTACTGTCCTCTACCATGATGTTTGCCTGTTTGGCATATTCCAACGATGTGAGGGGATCGTCATCGATAGCCCCGTCAGCTTTTGTCAACAGGTCGTCAATCTTAGAATTGTCCCCATCGCTGCGGATACACGAAAAAGTACTTGTACTGAGTAGCAATACTAGAATTGTCCAGTGGCTCTTAATAATAGTGTTTAACATATTTCTAATCTACATCTGTGAGCTTATGATTTCTATTTGAACGCCACAAAACTATATCTGGTTGATTGATCTATAATCTGATTTTTATATTTTTTTGTTATCTCTTAAAAAATTAAGGAGATAAGTTTTATGGTTTGTCGGCTATACGTTACTTTGGTAGTAAAGTTATGATATTTCAAAATATAATTATAAAACATAATAGGACACTACTATAATTGTTTAAATACAGGTGCGTAATTTTTTATCAAAAAAAGTTTAATCATTGAAGTTCAAACTTGAATAGTCTTGAGAATGAATAGCGGCAAAATAACCCTAAAGAGTAATTCGCTTCATCCCTCCATTCCCGCCATTCACCGAGTTTTCCTGTCCATTAGTCTAAAGCCCATAGGTCAGGGGCGTATTGTGTCGTAGTTTTGAGTCAACAAATAAGAACAATATAACTAACACAATAAAATAAAGACATTATGAACCATCATGAGTGTATTCAAAAGACACTCATGATAGCTTTATCATCAAATAAAAAAACAAATAATTTCGATAAAAAACGCTAGTAAAAACATTCGCAGCAGCAGCCCTAACCGCAGTATCCACATTTGCAATGGCAGCTAACAAACCAGCATCAAAAACTAAAAAAGTAACCGTTAACCTTTCTACAGCAGACTTTGCCCTTGACCACTATATTGCGGTTACGACCGCGGGGGAACCTGCAGGAGTAGAGCATTTATTTGCCGAAGATTTCAGCCAAAAGGTTCAATCGGCAAATGCAAAGACCAACAGACGCGATCAAGTCGTAAAATACTTGAAAAAACAAAAAGGAGCGAAGCTAAACTGTGTGATAAGCACCGATATCCTCGAGGAATCGGCAGATTATGTGGTCGCCAAAGTGACACTAAAATTTGAAGACTTCACCAAGACTGATTTGGTGACTTTGGTTCGCGAGGGTAACGACTGGAAAGTGTCCAAATCAATCAATTCGTATAAATAAGAGCCATCTCAAATAAATATATATGTTGTAGAGCCATATCGGAAGATGTGGCTTTAATTTTTACTGTTGGTTTTTATCTTTTTCAAGCAGAAGTATAAAATCCAAATATGTTTTTTTCTTTGAAAAATAGATATCATCCAATAAGCTTTTATATGCTGCAATAGCCTGCAGCAGAATTTGAAGATTTTCCTCATTGTACTGGTCTACATTAAAGTATAACAAGTCCGTAGCAATATATTTATTTAGTGTAGCCAACAAAGTTGCATCCATTGGGGGGTGTATGTTGTCCTGCAGTGATAGAAGCTTGGCTAATTTATTTTTGAAAACCTTTTCTCGTCTTTTGAGGTCACTCACTCTTGCTTCGATTTCCCCAAATGGCAAGGTCTGAGAGAGAAACGCAGTATTTTCATTCATGTCGTCATAAATCGCCTGCGACTCATCAAATGTTTTATGGAAAGCAGCAAAATCATAATATTTCTGATCAAATTCTTCTTTACGGTTCTGTGCAATGGATAGCTGTAAAAAATAATGATGTATTTGATGATTATAGCCGTCTACTTGGCGCGTTATATCTTGGATGTCTTTATCAATTTTTAACAATAGCTCATCGGCATCGATATCCCGGTATTTTTTACCATCATAATCGAAGGTTTTTAGTTTAATTTCCCCCTTGTGTATTGCTTCCACAACATATTTGTCATTTTTCAGACTGTTGAGCTCATAGAAGAGGTCAATTCTGTCATCTGCAAACAATTCGTCAAATGTTAGTCCAATATGCTCTTTTGCCGCTAATTGATCCCCTTGTAGTATAGGGTTGTTGTAATCGTAGAAATCGTTAAATTTTGGATTGATAGTATATCTGTTGATTTGACTTTCAAAATTATCTTTGAATGTCTGGAGTTCAAAAACTGCTGGGGCCTGCTGATATTGGATATTCGAAAATAGCTTGTTAGAAATTTGATCTGCTATTGCAGCACCATTTGCAAGCAAGGCAATAGCAGGTTTATTCGAAACATCAGTCTTTATGATATCAAGTTTCCACAGGGCTTTCACTCGTTCTTCATCCGTTGGATGTGAGGCCCATTGATTTTCGAGATTCAATTTCGATTTATCATATCTTTTTAATGTCGCCAGTTCGATCTGAGGGAAGCCTTCTTGAACCCGATACCTACATTTCTCTGCAAGAAGTTGCATCACACAATGTTGTTCGCGATAAATATTATTACTGCGAATATTATCAGCGATCTTTCCATCATAAAAATTAAAAACATAATTTAACGCATGATTTGCAAAACCCAATCGCAATAAAGAGTCTGCTAAGGCTTTGGAACCAGCTACATGTGCTGCAATTTCATCTGCATGAAATTCCATTTCCCGGGATAATGCCAAATAATTTAGATTAACATATTTGTAGAGGTATTTCAAGATGTTTTGAATCTGCTGGATAATAAAAACCGATATACCGATAAAAATAGCAGAATAGCCACTCACATTTCCCCATGTTTCAAATGTGCGATCCAGCGACTCATTTTTATATAGCATATTGTAGATGATTTGATTGACATGATAGACATAACTACCAACTTTCATACTTTTCTGTGAAAAATGTCCGAATTCATGTGCAAGAATGGCTTTTAATTCCTGTTCAGTTACAGCATTTATTAAGCCCACACCGATCTGTAGATTCTTTCTTATGGGAAGGAACATGCTCCAAAAACTCGAATCATAAAATACCGAGGCGTTAACATCATGAGATAGGAATACCTTCTTTGGGAAACTGGTGCCAACTTCGTCGACAATCTGATGGATTAAGGAAAATAGTTTCGGTTCATCCTGTTCAGTAATTTTGGTCAGATGGCTCGTATCTACTTTTGTCGAAGCAAATATAAATTTTACAAGAAAAAATAAAACCGTGAGACCGGAGGCAAACAGCCCTAGACAGGCAACTGCTGTTAGGAACATCGGTTTGGAAGTAAAAATTAATACACCTAACAGGGTAAAACCAATCGTAATTCCTATTGCAAATAGAAGCAGGAAAATATAGGTAAATGCAAAAACGAAAATAGATAAGATCGTTTTACGTGCATGTTTTTTAAAACTTGCTGATACTAGTACTTTCATAAAGCTGTTAACAGTGATAAATTTGTTAATTGACTGATATAAAACTAAAAAATAATATCCATTTATTTGATATAGCCGTAGATCTAGTTTATAATCAGTTCACCTCCCTATTTCCACCATTCATCGAGTTTTCCAGTCCGTTAATCTAAAGCCCATAGGCTAGGGGCGTATTGTGTTGTAGTTTTGATTCAACAAATAAGAACAACAGAACTAACACAATAGAATAAAGACATTATGAACCATCATGATTGTATTCAAAAGGCACTCATGATAGCTTTATCATCAAATAAAAAACAAATAATTTCGATAAAAAACTCTAGTAAAAACATTCGCAGCAGCAGCCTTAATCGCAGTATCTACTTTCGCTATGGCAGCTGAAAGCCCAGGTTCAAAATCAGCAAAAGCAAATGTTAACCTTTCAACGGCAGACTTTGCTCTTGAGCATTATGTTGCGGTAACTACCGAAGGAGAATCAGCAGGAGTAGAACAATTATTTGCTGAAGTTTTCAGCCAAAAAGTTCAAGCTTCCAATGCACAAAGCCATAGCCGTAGCGCGTTGATCAAATCTTTGAAAAAACAAAAAAGAGAGAAACTAAACTGTGTGGTAAGCACCGACATACTTGAAGAGTCGGCGGACTACATGGTTGCCAAAGTAACTTTGAAATTTGAAGATTTTACCAAAACAGACCTAGTGACGTTGGTTCGTGAAGGTAACGACTGGAAAGTGTCCACATCAATCAATTCATACAAATAGGAGCAATCTCAAATAAATATATAAATATTGTAAAGCCACCTCGAGAGATGTGGCTTTTTTACGTCAAAAGGGCCTGATTCTCATCAGACCCTTTCTCTTAGCGTTTACTTGTACAGTAATTTTTATGTTTCCTATCGTTTCCTCTTTTTTGTTTCCTCATCCAATGTTTTTAAAGACTATCGGATTTTCACTGTACGACGCCAATTTTTATGTTGGTCCTTTCTGTCGAAAGGTAGCTAATAGACGCTTTGTATAGGAAGAACAGTAGCCGATGTGAAATAGTTTTATTGGAGTAAATTATTTTTGATAACTTGAATTAGCTTGTGTTGCTATGCTTAATCCGTTTATAGTATGATAAGAATAATTAGTCTTGGCGGTATATTCTTTTTTTTAGGGGTTTCATGTTCTGTTCGTTGATTAGCTTCCATATTGCAGTTAGAGGAGAATACTAGCGGTAAACTCCAACTCAACGGATATTACTATACAAAGTTAGATAGCGATTTTTTGATATCTTTTTTTTGCATGAAAACGGAATAGTCTATCAGGTTGAAAACCCCAAAGTCAAAAGTAGGTTTCATAGTATCGATGGGAGGTATTCGAAAAGCTATGTTGGTGATAAAAAGAATGCTTACGTCTATATATCCTGCTATTCCTAAGCAGAAGCAGTGGCAGGAGTAGGTTTAAAGCGGACTCCTAAGAATGGATTTTACTTACAGATTAACTCATGACATGAATACAGAGAAGATTACAGCGTTAGAAAAGAGATGGACAGAATTGTTAAAAGGTCCTAAAAAATCAGATCAGACTGAAATTGGAAGAACAAAAATTACTGCCGCTGAATTGCAGCATCAATTGCTTCAAAATGAAGATTATCAAAAATGGCTTAGGGAAAAAGAAAGGGTTCGAATAGCGCTTGAAGAAGCTTATGCTGAAGATGAGAAGCCATTAGTTGAAGATTTGAGGCAAGTCGGGGTCGATGTAAAATCTGTGTGGAATTTAGTAAATACCAAATCAAGTTATAAATCAGCTATCCCTGTTTTGTTGGCGCATTTACCAATGCAATATCATTTAAAAAACAAAGAAGGAATAATAAGAGCATTAGCAGTGAAAGAAGCGAGAGGGATAGCTTGCAGTGCCATTCTTGAAGAATATCACAAAACTCCAAAACACGACTTTAATTATCGGTGGCTTTTGGGCAATACCATGGCTGTCATTATTACTGCGGATTATATTGAAGATGTGATAGCTGTTGTCCAGGAAAGAGATAATGGCGAGTCAAGGCAGATGTTTGTTAAAGCATTGGCAAATATGAAGTCTCCGAAGATTAAAGATATATTTGAACAATTATTGATAGATAAGTGTGAAGTAGTAAACAAGGAAGCTCAAAAAGCTCTAAAGAAAATAAACAGAATAACTGATGATTAGGCTGATTTGAAGCAGATGTTTTTAAGACAAATGGTTGAGAATAAAGTGATCTTTGTGTTTAGCCGATGTTTTGCGAAAAAGTATTTTGATTAACTTGTTTTGATGAATCATAAGCTTATATAGTGAATAGATTTCTACTTTTTAAAAATTAAAATAATGAAACTTGTCGATTTAGTACGATATTTTAGAAATGGTGGTAGTTATGACAATTTTTGCCGACTTCAATCTCTGGACGTTAATTCCGAGGTGATTGAAATTTATATGTTAGGACCAGTTAATTTAGATAGCGAACTAGCATTTTTTGCAATAGAAGATACGGAGGGAAAAATTGAATATGTGTTTAATGATAAAACATATTCTAATCTCTTTGATTTTTATATTTTTCAGGATTCAATTGAGGAATTTAAGACAAATGGAGATTCAGCAATAACCGATGAAGAAATCGCTTGTAGGTTATTGATGTATGGGTTAAATGATGCTTAGGCATCTGACGAGTCAAGACAGATTTTTGTTAAAAATTTTTGGATATTGTAGTGAATAAAGTATTTGGTTGCCAATTTGGTCATTACCTATTAATATTTGAATATCCGAGAGTTGGAACGACAGATTAATAGCTCCGTCTTTGAACGCGCAATGATTGGACATGTAAAACTCTCGTCACTGCCGAGAGAATTTAAGCAGGTATTAATAAAGCGTTTAAAGATAGCTACGTTTCTGATTTTTTAAATTTTCCAGAACCCTATAGTGAAGGAGAGCTTCAAAAAGGGCTGCTTCAGCAGATGAAAGATTTTATTCTTGAGTTAGGCCGAGACTTTCTATTTATTGACCAAGAATATAAAGTACAAGTGGGAAACTCTGATTTTTATATTGATCTACTTTTTTTTCATAGGGGATTACAGTGCTTAGTGGCATTTTTTGTTGAACGATTATGGCGGACAGTTAAATATGAAAATGTATATTTACAAGCATATGATAGCCCTAAGGCACTACGTTCTTGATTAAAAGATTGCTTTGAATTTTATAATCATGAGCATTTTCATCAGTGGATAAATTATGATAAGCCAAAGAGCTTGTATGAGCAAATAGAAGCAGCCTAGAAATGAAGATAATTATATAAAAGACAGAAATTACTGTCTAAGCTAAAGAGCGGAGCTTACTTATGAAAAATAGACATTATAAGATTATACTTAACAGGTCTGAATATGAAACTTTCGAATAACGAACATAACTTCTATAGCGAAATCAGAGACTTGCTTACAGAGGCACGGAGCCAGGCCTATCGTGCTGTCAATACCATTATGGTGCAAACTTATTGGCAGATCGGTAAGCGTATTGTGGAGCAAGAACAGCAAGGCAATAGCCGTGCAGGCTATGGTGATTTCATAGTATCAGGCCTTTCTAAGTATTTGTCAGATGCATTAGGTAAAGGTTTTTCAGAAGCCAATTTGTGGAACATGAGGCAGTTCTACCAAGTGTTCCCTGAATTTGACCAATTCTCTACGCAGCGCGTAGAGAATTCACAATCCGTTACGCAGCGCGTAGCGAATCTTAGCTGGACAAATATTCGTTTGATTATGAGGATCGACGACCCCAGTGAACGGGACTATTATATCAAGGAGGCCACAGGGCAAAATTGGACATCCCGTGTATTGGAACGGAATATCAAGAGCGGTTACTATCGTCGCTTACTTTCTACCCAACAAGCTCAAGCACTTTCTGATCTGGAGAAATATAATCCGGCCGATTTTATTAAAGACCCTTATATCGCCGAATTTTTGGATGTGCCTGAAGATTTGACTGGAAAAGAGTCTATTTTAGAAAAAGCATTGATCAACAATTTGCAAAAGTTTCTACTTGAATTGGGAAAAGGATTTTCCTTTGTCGAGCGTCAGATGCGCATCAGTACGGAAACTTCCCATTTTTATGTGGATTTAGTTTTCTACAACTATCTGCTCAAGTGCTTTGTGGTAATTGATCTGAAGACAACCAAGCTCAGCCATAGTGATATTGGCCAGATGGATATGTACGTTCGTATGTTTGATGCACTGAAGCGTGGAGAAGACGATAATCCGACTATTGGCATTATCCTTTGTGCCGAGAAGGATGAAACTATCGTAAAATATTCCGTTTTAAAAGAGAATAAGCAGCTGTTTGCTTCGAAGTACAAAACGGTATTGCCGAGCGAAGAGGAATTGGCAGAAATGATTGCGATGCGCAATCGCAAATTGATTGAAACACGAGGGGATAATAACAAAAAAAAACGAACATAAAAACTTCACAATTTCGGTAGCCTTGAATATTCTTTTAAAAACTGGTGTCTTAAGGTTATCAACCGGTATGTTAAAAGGTAAAGATGAGCAATATGCAAATTTTGCACATTAGTGATTCAGATAAACTTGTTAAGTTCTATAACCTCGACATCATTCTCTCCATAAACTACCATGTAAATTACCATCATCGCACCGGCAGATTCTGTTATCGGGCTATGGCGCGCTTATGAGCGTATATCTTAAAAGCATTTGCGATAGCTGGGGAGATGAGATTTTAACAAGCTAACGAAAATTGATCAGGCTAAATTTTTTCACCTTCCTATTCCCACCATTCACCGAGTTTTCCAGTCCGTTAATCTAAAGCCCATAGGCTAGGAACGTATTGTGTCGTAGTTTTGAGTCAACAAATAAGAACAACAGAACTAACAATATAAAATAAAGACATTATGAAAACGCTAGTAAAAACATTCGCAGCAGCAGCCCTAATCACAGTATCTACTTTCGCTATGGCAGCTGAAAAGCCGACATCAAAAACTGAAAAAGTAACCGTTAATCTTTCCACAGCAGACTTTGCTCTTGAGCATTATGTTGCAGTAACTACCGCAGGCGAGTCGGCAGGTGTAGAGCAGTTATTTGCCGAAGATTTCAGCCAAAAAGTTCAATCGGCAAATGCAAAGACAAACAGTCGCGATCAAGTCGTAAAATACTTGAAAAAACAAAAAGGAGCGAAGCTAAACTGTGTGATAAGCACCGATATCCTCGAGGAATCGGCAGATTATATGGTCGCCAAAGTGACCCTAAAATTTGAAGACTTCACCAAGACTGATTTGGTGACTTTGGTACGTGAGGGTAATCACTGGAAAGTATCCAGTTCAGTCAACTCCTATAAATAGTCTCTAATAACTAGTGGTCAGCTCGTTTACAAAAGTTGACCACTAGTGAATCATATGTTTATTTAAGGCCACGTCGGGAGATGTGGCCTTTTTATTTGTATAGACGGAGGTTATTATCAAAGCATCATGCGTTAAAAAGAGTTAATAACATTGCTAAATGTTTAGTTATATAATATTTTTATTGTAAAACAAATTGAAAATGAGTGGACTACAGTTGCTCCTGCTATTGCTCTTTATCACAAACTTATCTTCTGCACAAGATCTGAAAGGTACTATTAAAGATAAGCATTCGGGTGATATTCTTATAGGTGTTTCGATCAAAGTAGCTTCGCACAGCACCCATTCCGATGGCTATGGCAGATTTATATTGTCAGACATTAAGCTTGGAGATACAATCACCTTTTCTTCAATCGGATATCGTGAGGAAAAATATATAGTTGGTAATAGCAATCTTGATAATCTGGTTATATATATGGAGCAAACAGCAATTTTGTTGGATGAAGTCAAGATCAATCCTTTAAGAAATTATAAGGCTGATTCCTTAAAGTTTCGGGAAGAATTTGCCAAGACCTTCAATTATAGCAAACCCAAATTTAAAGACATTTTCATCACCAAAAACTATTCTTCAAATGTCCCGAGACACCCTAATCAGGCGAGCAATAGTACCGCCTCGCTGATAAGTGTTGATGTGCTTTCTGTTATTTCTTTGTTTGGGAAAAAACGTAACCCTCAATCCAAGCTCCAACAGAAATTGATAAAGAAAGAAGAAGAGCAGTATCTTGATAATATCTTTTCAAAACGTATGGTTCAAAATTTGACGGGCCTTAAAGGGGACTCTCTACAAACTTTTATGCAGTTGTACCGTCCGAATATTGATACAGCGAAATACATGTCCGATTATGATATTATCCTGTACCTCAAAAAGAGTTATCAAGAATATATCAAGCCTTAAGTAGCTTTATCGTCTGAACTACTCTTTTTTTGTTTTGATAATGTCATGACTACTATTGCTATTTGGGATATGAGCATAATTGAAAGGCCACGAGTAAAAGAATCAGTTCCTACATTTATACAACGAAAAAATATCCATAATGCCTCCAAAAGCATCAAGCAGTACATTAGTTTTCTAAAGATTGATTCCATGATTTTTGAATTGGTAACTTTCCTATACATCTTTCTTACACCAATTTAAGCAAATAAATACTGTATTGCAAAGTTTTAAATAAGAGAACGTTGAGTTGTCCATTAACCTCCCCATTCACCGAGATTTCCTGTCTGTTTGTCTAAAGCCCATAGGCTAGGGTCGGATTGTGTTGTAGTTTTGAGTCAACTAATAAGAACAGATAAACTAACAATATAAAATAAAGACATTATGAACCATCATGAGTGTATTCAAAAGACACTCATGATAGCTTTATCATCAAATAAAAAACAAATAATTTTGATAAAAAACTCTAGTAAAAACATTCGCAGCAGCATCTTTAATCGCAGTATCCACATTTGCAATGGCAGCTGAAGGTCCAGGTTCAAAACCAGCAAAAGCTAACGTTAACCTATCCACAGCAGACTTCGCTTTAGAACACTATGTTGCGGTTACCACCGAAGGTGAATCTGCAGGCGTGGAGCAGTTATTCGCGACAGATTTCAATCAAAAAATCCAAGCATCCAATGCACAAAATCATAACCGTAGCGAAGTCGTTAAATCCTTGAAAAAACAAAAAGGAGAGAAGCTGAACTGTACAGTAAAAACTGACATTATCGAAGAGTCAGCGGATTACATGGTTGCCAAAGTAACCTTGAAATTTGAAGACTTTACCAAGACTGATCTGGTTACTTTGGAACGTGAGGGCAATACCTGGAAAGTATCCCAATCGATTAATTCGTATAAATAAGAGCAATCCCTTACAAATATATAAATGTTGTAGAGCCACCTCGTGAGATGTGGCTTTTTCTGTTTTAGCTGCTCTCCATTCTTTTAATTTTTTTGCAACAAATTCGATTCAAAGAGTGATCAAATGTAGTCTTTCAACAGAGATTGTTCAGTGCTTGCTCAGTGATTACTCAATGAAGACTGAATAACCAGTGACTAATTACTGTCTAAAAATTGATTGAAAATTGTG
>Ga0153980_1000257_pt1 | contig 25602 bp, 27 predicted proteins | sample TSGA064MetaG_FD_104722 | JGI IMG/M metagenome (GOLD analysis project Ga0153980, IMG submission 104722) | Attine ant fungus gardens microbial communities from Georgia, USA - TSGA064 MetaG | ecosystem: Host-associated > Fungi > Mycelium > Unclassified | place: USA: Georgia, Magnolia Springs State... | reverse complement strand
TTCCGGAGGGAAGTTTTGTGACTTATGTACAAAAAAAGTATTTGATTTAACCGATAAAACAGACACTGAAATCCACTCATTATTAAAAGAAAATGAATCCATCTGTGGAAGAATACAGTCTACAAGATTATATTCCACTCCCGAAATGCCACAAACCCATTACAATTTTTTCCAGTTCCCTTTCAGGAAAATTGCTGGCGGCGTATTTTTGGCGGCCATGCTTACGTCTAACCTTAATGCACAGAAAGCTAAAACAGATACACTCGACTCAAATATTGAAATTGGAGCTGTCATCTATGCCATAAGAGACCCCGATTACGAACCCGATAAAGACTGGAAATTTTACAGGCCAGAAACTAAAACGGTAAGCATCGAATATTCAGGAAAGAAGGAAACCTTACAACAAGCTGAAAGAATAAACATTCTTACCCTGGCAAAAAAATACAGTGTATCTTACAGCGTATCTGTTCCCGAATATGATCTTGGCTTTAAAAACGTTATGGTATTCGAAACTCAATCTAATGACAACCAAGAGCTAAACAGCAATCGGTTTTATCTTTTCAGTGACAAAAGAAAAAGAGAAGACGAAACGATTTTATATGCGAATCTGGACAAGGCAAAAAAAATTGAGTTTAAGCCCAAGAAAAATACAACACTTTGTTTTCTGGACGGAGCAGAAATTTCTTTTGAAGATTATGAGAAGAATAAAAGCAATAGTTCCATAACATCTTATTATGTATCCGAGATCTATGCAGAAGAATTACTCGGAAAAGAATATCACCTTGAAGACGGAATTATTCTATCATACTCTCACTAAAAAAGTTTGAATTGTTAAAAAAATGAATTCTATTCTAAGATGTAACAGATTTTTCTATTTTCGTAGGTAGAAAACCATTTTATATAATACCATGAAAAACAGCCTGCAAAAAACTCAATTACTCATTGCGTTATGCGTTACCGTCCTGCTATTTTCCCAAAAACGGGTAGAAGATTTTACCATCAGTCTTCCTGATCAGAAGCTGGAGAAAAGTTATTATAAAACCATTACATTAATCGATAACAGGATAGACACTACTTCTCTTGGAATTGTACAAAAAGGTGCTTTCAATGCTAAAGCGAAGGTTGTTCCCACAACCAGTTTACCGAATCAGTTTCAGAATCTCTTACAGCATATTAACGGCGCTGATGCAGAAGACGGAACAATCGTTATGCATCTTAAACAACTTTATTTTGCGGAAGTCACCGGAGCATTCAGTGAGCATGGGTACTGCTATTTCCAGGCCTATTTATTCGCAAAAAACGATGATGGAACCTATTCCTATCTTGATACAATAGATTCTGTCATCGACCATTCTTCAATGGATGTTACCAAGGCCACTATGAAGAAAGGAAGTGAGATGGTAAGCAATTTCATCAGTAAAAATATCTCTAAAAAAGCACCGGAAACCAATCATTACACTCTGGAAGACATCAGAAACTTCGATGATATTGAAAAGCAGAAATTGAGCCTTTACAGTTCGGAAGTGTTGAAAGACGGACTTTACAAAGATTACAATTCTTTTAAAAACCAGATACCGGACAAAGAGGTGGTTAATCCAAAATTTTACGGAAAATCGTCTAAAATTATCAAGATATATGAGATGATGGACGGCAAAGAAAAAGAAATCAAGAAAAATGATACATACGCGGTAGTCTATCAGGGAATCCCTTACATCTATGTTCCTGTTGAAAACTTATTCACAAAGGCAGAAAAAAGAGACGGTGATTTTTACTTCATCGGTAAGGTAAAAGGCACTGCAAAAACAGGCAATGTGATTACAGCAGCTGTCTTTTTTGGAATTGTCGGCGGCTTAATTGCTTCCGGGCCCACGGCCTACCCTTTTGAGCTCAAAGTGGATTATATGAATGGGGCATTGATCCCGATTAAAGAAGTAGAAAAAACAGAAAAATTATAAACCTTATGCATACATCTTCCTGCAATCAGGAAGATTTTTATTTTAATTCCGAAACCTTATGAAACCAAAAGCGGTATTCAACTGGAGCAGTGGAAAAGATTCTGCGCTGGCTCTCTATAAAATTTTACAGGAAGATCATTATGAAGTGGCTTCTCTTCTTACCAGTATTAATGAAGAATACCAGCGGATCTCAATGCATGGAGTGCATGTCGATCTTTTACAAAAGCAGGCCAATAGCATAGGCATCCCTTTAATAAAAATGGAAATTCCGAAAGAACCATCCATGGAACAGTACCGTGAAATCATGAGCAATACCATGATGGAGATAAAATCCCGGGGAATCAGTCATTCTGTTTTTGGAGATATTTTTCTGGAGGATCTGCGCCAATACCGCGAAGAACAATTAAAAGCCATCGGGATAGAAGCCGTTTTTCCTCTCTGGAAACAAAATACATTAGACCTCATCCATGAATTTTCAGATCTTGGCTTCAAAACAATTGTAACCTGCGTGAATGAAACCTATCTTGATAAAAGTTTTGCCGGAAGAATTATCGACAGAGACTTTATTTGTGATTTGCCTCCTAATGTAGATCCCTGCGGAGAAAACGGAGAATTTCACACCTTTACTTTCGATGGTCCTCTGTTTAGTTTTCCTATTCCTTTTGAAATTGGAGAAACGGTAAAAAAAACATATCCTAAGCCGAAATCAGATTCATCAGATAAAGAGGAAAATTACGTCTTTTGGTTTTGTGATCTGATCTCCAAATAAATGATGACAGTCCTTTTCTTTTATGGTTGAAGAAATCCCATGAATAGAAACTCTTCCTTCAAAAGACCATAATTTTCGCTATTGGCAAGTTTTTTTATTTTCACTATTTTTAAGAAAAACTTTATTCAAATGTTGAAAAATGTATTGCAGAGCTCCCTCTTTTTTATTTTTATCATCTCCGTTGTCTCGTGCAAAACGGAGATTCAAAAACCGGCAGTTAACAAAAATGCCGTCATTGATTCCACCATCACTGCTTTTCAAAAAACACTTTTGCAGCAGCAAATAGACTCTGTTTTCAAAAAATATAATTTTAACGGAAGTGTAGCCGTTTTCAAAGATTCTATTCCTTTGTACCGAAAGGAAAATGGTTTCGCAGACTTTAAAAGCCGTACAAAAATTGATGACAATACTATTTTTGCTATCGGATCTATAAGCAAACAGTTTACCTCTGTTCTTATTTTACTTCAAATGGAACAGGGAAAATTGAATGTACACGATAAGGTTTCTAAATACCTTAAAGAATTCCAGAACAAAGAATATGAAAACATCACCATTCATCAGCTTCTGAACCACACATCAGGGTTGAATACTCTTGGAGGAAAACTGATGTTTAAAAGCGGCTCCAATTTCTTTTATTCCAATGATGGATTCAATGCATTAGGAAAAATTGTAGAAACCGTTTCCGGGAAATCTTTTAGTGATAACGTAATGGAGCTTTTCAAAAAAGCAGGAATGAAAAATTCTTCCACAGGTGCTGTTTTTCAAGGAACCGGTTTTGCCGGAGCTTATCTTGGAAATGGGAAAAACGCTGAAAAAGTTCCAGATATGCCCAAAAGACTGGGTGGAAAAGAAATCGGACTTCCTGCAGGCGGTGTTCTGTCTACCATAGAAGATCTTCACCAATGGAATAATGCTTTGTATGGTGGAAAAATCCTGCAGCCTAAAACGCTTACCACATTTATTTCCAAAAGTTCAGAAAGACATCATCAGATTTTAGGGAAAATGGGCTACGGCTATGGAATCATGCTGAATATTGGAAATCCCATTGCTTATTTCCACAGCGGTTATATCAAAGGCTCCCCTTCCCTGAATATCTATTATCCTGAAACCAAAACTTCCGTCATTATATTATCCAATATTGCAGATGAAGAAAAAGGGAAAAGCTCGATTTTCAGACCCCATATTGAGGTGAAAAAAATTACGGATAACCTTGAAAATACACTGATGCAGCTTAGATTAAAACATTAATTTTCCTGCTGTTGTAATACAGAAGCTGAATATTGGTAATCCCTGTGTAAATCATAAAAACCTTTGCAATAAGAAGATCTGCAAAATTGAATTTATTAAAAAAATAATACACCAATGAAAAAAGAATCCCATACAATATTAAATTCCTTATAATCAAAGGATGAAAACTAAGCTGAATATAGTCCCGAAATTTCATCTTTTTAAAAATAAAACTGTAAGCCAACAGACATGTCATTACTCCTAAAAGCAGCATTTGCAGATAAAAAAACAAATCAGAAACTACCAGCAAAAGACCGGATAAAAGAAAAGATGATAACAATGAGGTAAACGTAATATTCCTGAATCTTCTCTGAAGTACATCCTTTTCAATTCTAGCTATTCTCCTGAATGACAGCGCATCTGCTTTCACCATTTCCAGTTCGTGCTGCCAGTTCAGTTTTGTCTGCAGGAAAGCTTCCTGAAAGTTCATTTTATCAGCATCTATAAGATCTGAGATCTGCAATATAAAATGGTCTTTGATCTCTGAAAGAAGTGCTTGATTAAGCTTTTTTGAAATAAGATATCTTGTGATCTCTCTTTCCTGAATATCGTTTGTCATCTGTTAAAAATGGTATAAATGGTTATTAAAATTTTTCTGAATTGTGATGTATTTATAATTCAGTGCTAGTCGTCATATATTGAAAATAGTGGATAGATTCAATAAATAATTCTTCATTTCAGTTTCCTGTACGACTTGCTGCTGCAGTCCTTTTTCAGTCAAAAGATAATATTTCCGGTCTCTGCCTTTTATTTTTTGGATCTCAGATTTGATAATTCCCTCATCCTCCAGTTTATGCAACAGCGGATACAGTGCTCCTTCGGTCATTTCAAGTTCTCCCTGCGTCAGTTCCTTAGCCCGCTGGGTGATCTGGTAACCATACATCTTTATTTCTTTCGACAATAATTTCAAAATAATATTCTGCAGTGTTCCTTTGTAAAGACTGTTCTTTTTCAATTCTAATTTTTATACCTTACAAACCTATGCATAATTTTCTTATGTATCATAATTTATTTAAAAATTTGAACTTAAAAATAATTTAAACCTTATTTTAGACTAATGAAAAAACTATATTTCATAGCTATTTATCCACCTCAGGATATTATTGATGATGTAAAAGTCTTCAAAACAGATCTTGCGTTGAATTATAACAATTCAAAAGCCCTAAAAAATGATGCTCACATTACGCTATTTCCTCCTTTTTACAGAGAACTCGAATTAGAAAACGACATTTTCACTGCATTTGACAAAATAGATCTTACTATTTCTCCTTTTGAAATCGAATTAAATGGCTTTGGGAGTTTTCCTAATCCCAAAAATCCCGTTCTTTTTGTACAGCCTGAACATAATGAAGATGTAATCAAATTATACCATCATGTAAAACAGCATTTCAATTTCATGAAATATTCTTTTCATCCTCATATGACGGTTGGATATCGGGACCTAACTTTTGAAAATTTCCAGAAAGCATGGGCCTTTTATAAAGAAAAAGAATTTAAAACGAAGTTTTTAGTTAACGAAATATCGCTTCTCCGACATGATGGAAAATGGATTCCTATTGCGAAACGAGCACTCAATCCGGGATCACACACTGAAAAAGCCGACTGATACAGTCGGCTTTGAAATATGTTATACAAGTTATATTTATTCTTTTATAATTTTCTGAGAAATTACCAAACCTTCATCATCTGATACATTAAGCGTATAAGTTCCTGTTGGAATCGTACTGATATTAACAAACAGCGTAGCTGAATCTTTCATTTCAAAAGGTACGGAAATAAGCCTTCCAGCTCCGTCATACAATGATACTTTCGTATTTTTTGAGAAATCCTGTTTTCCTTTGATATAAAATTCACTCTGTGCAGGATTAGGATAAATTCCAAATCTTCTTTCTACAGCTTTAACCTCAGCCATTTTAAGCGTACTCTTATTTAACGTCCAGGTAACATTAGCAAAATGTACCGCATTATGGCCCGTCACTTTGATCAGTGGATTATTATCAGTCACTGAAAACAACAACGTGTTGCTTCCGGTATTTAACTGACTTGGGCTAATTGTTAACGAGTTTCCTGTTGCAGACAGAGTCGTTCCATTAAGCTTCCATGAATTCACCAATGTATTGGGAATCGGCAGAATTTCATTAACAGTAAAGGTAATATTGGAACTTATATTCACGGTTGTTGTATTTCCCGGTGTATAAGAATCCACAGGAGAAACCAATGAATGTATTCTTTCAATAATGGCTTCTTTACACACTGAGCAGAACTGCCTGTCAAGATACCTCATCTCACAGTTTTGATGCGGGCGGTACCACGAAGGGCTTTCCGTAAAAGGATACACTCCTACACTGTTGAGCCCTACCCAATTTTTCCATTTAACCGTTGTTGTATTGGAATTCTGAGTTTTATTCGGTGATTCTCCGGTACCGGCAAACCAATATTCATCCGCCAGTTTACCAAATGAATGTCCCAGTTCATGAACTACAATTTCATTGGATGCACTATTTAAAGAAGCAAATGCATACGTTCCGCCGCAACCTCCGTATTCCGCAGAATTTCCCAAAACGTAGGTAATGTCATAGTCCGGAACGTTCGCAGCTAAAACCTGAGCCACTTTATTGGTCGTATTGCTGTAAATACAGCGGTGAACCCCAAAATCAAAACCGCTTCCCAAATAATTCGTAGGATTGGAAACCGGAATCACAGGCTCCGTGACATCGGTTGCCGTCCCCGGATGTTTGACTCCGCTTTGTGTGGAGACCACTTTCACGGCATAGGCATTAAAGTAATTTTTGTATTCCGTATAAGGGCTTTTCGTAAAAAGATAATTGATAGTGGATTGGGCTGAGGAAACAAAGCTACTTTGCTGAGCTGTTGTAAACCCGTCTCCCAACACTGCAATATTAATACGTTTATCATTCGAACCGTTATTAAGGATCGATACTGTTTCAAAAGTCTGAGAAAAACAGAACGACGTACTGGCCAATAAGAGAAATAAAGCTTTTTTCATGATTAAAGTTTTTCGTTAAATAATAATTGATTCCCTGCACTGGTAATTTTCTCAACCCGCACTGCTTGGATCTCTGCCGAATGAGAATAGCGAACACTGAATTCTGCAGTTTCAAGAGAAACCTTGTGTCTGCTGATCCCTTCTTTTTCAAAACTTTCCATATTCTGGTTCAATGGATCTTCCACCAGCTGTTTAACGATTTCTTTACCGTTTGCATCCGTTAGTAAAACAATAAAATCACCAATACCTGCAGCATTTCTGTCGAAAGACGGAACAGATTTAAGCTTCCCGTCAGCGACTTTCCTGGACTCTAGCGTGATTTTTTCCAACCCGGAATTGTTTTTCTCAACCTTAAAAAAGAGATAGCCAATCTGGCCTTTGTCAGTCAATGAAGTCTCGCTTTTCAATGGATCTCCTTTAGGTAAATCGTTCACCTGTAGAAAACTACCATATACAAAGACTGGAAGGATAAAAAGTTGTAATAGAATTTTCATAATCATTTTTTTATGAAGTTAAGAAGTTTTCACCATATCAAGATTTATTTTTTATTATTTTTTTTCACAAAGAAAAAATATAGAATGTCATATCTTTGAACCAATGATTTCAGAAAAAATAATTTTAGGGATAGATCCCGGAACTAGTATTATGGGTTTCGGTATTATTTCCGTTAAAAAAGGCAATATGGAGCTGGTTTCTATCCATGAGCTTATCCTAAAAAAATATCCGAACCATGAAACCAAGCTTAAATATATTTTTGATAAGACTTTAGCCCTCATCGATGAATATCATCCTGATGAGGTTGCGCTTGAAGCTCCCTTTTTCGGTAAAAATGTACAGAGTATGCTGAAATTGGGCCGCGCCCAAGGCGTTGCGATGGCTGCAAGCTTACACAGGAATATTCCCATTACAGAGTATTCACCCAAAAAAATTAAAATGGCCATTACAGGAAATGGTAATGCCAGTAAGGAGCAGGTTGCAGGAATGTTAAAAAGCCTTTTAAAACTGAAAGAATTTCCTACCAAATATTTAGATGCTTCCGATGGTCTTGCCGTTGCGGTATGCCATCATTTTAATTCGGGAACCATAGCAGATACAAAAGCGTATACCGGCTGGGACAGTTTCCTGAAACAAAATCCGGATCGTTTAAAGTAACTATGTAATGATATAAATCTTATAAAAAGCCCTTTTGAGAGGGCTTTTGTTATGAAATAATTTTTGAAATATCTTAAGATTAAAATAAATAATAGCATAAAGATTATTCTATTAAAGATATAAAACGCAGCAATAATTATCATATCTCTTCCCCCTTAAACGTCTTCTAAATTAATAAATTGATTTACAAACAATTACAAGCCAAACAACAATTACTTGGTTAAACATAATACCATCTTTAACATTGGTATGATTTTTAGTATTACATTTGTATAAATTTTCTAGTATGAAAACGAATCAACAAACTATAAATCAATCGAATCATTCCATTAATTGGTTCCAGAAATTCCTCATGCTCTGTTCCGGAGGAAACATCCATATTTTAAGAAAAACCCCCAGTGAATGGAATAAGTTTTCCGGCATTGGCGGGATTGTTCTGTTCACCGCAATTTTTGCTACCCTTTCCGCGGGCTATGCTATGTACACAGTATTTGATAATATTTGGGCAGCAACAGGTTTCGGAATTCTTTGGGGATTAATGATCTTCAACCTGGACCGCTATATTGTTTCTTCAATCAAGAAAACAGGAACGTGGTGGAATCAGATTCTAATGGCTATTCCCCGATTGATTCTGGCCACTTTTTTAGGAATCATCATTTCAAAACCGTTAGAGCTTAAGATTTTTGAAAAAGAAGTAAACAAACAGCTGAATACAATTATTCAGAGAAATAAAAAACAGCTTCAGGGCGAATTGAACGGAAGGATTCTTCAGCAAAGCGGACCTTTCGATACTGAAAAAAAGCAGATCTCAGAAAAAATAGCTCAATATCAAAAATCATATGATTCTGCTTCTGTGGAACTGGAAAAAGAAATTTTAGGAAAACAATCCGGTTTAACAAGTGGTAAGGAAGGTTTCGGACCGAATGCAAAACGGAAGCAGGAGCTAAAGGAGCAACGCAGACAGGATTTGGAGAACTATGAGAAACAAGCCGCTCCAAGGCTTGATTATTTAGATAAAGAAATATCAAAGGTGTATACCAATCTGGAAACCGAACGAAAATCTACAGAAACAATAGAAGATAAGTTCAATGGTTTTGCAGCCAGACTGCAGGCTTTGGATGAACTGGGTAAAAATTCAGCGATCATTGGCCTAGCAGCAGCTTTTATCATGGGACTTTTTATCTGTTTGGAAATCTCCCCTGTTTTGGTTAAATTAATTTCTCATATAGGTCCTTATGATTATATTTTAGAGAAAACTGAAAATGATTTCCGACTGTATGCTAAGGAGAAAATTGAGAAAGGAAATGCCTTAACCGATTTTAGAATTGAGGATTTTAAAGATCAATTAAAATAACGTATTTTTCACAGATGATTATTGATAAAGAAGAGATTCAGAAGAAAAAGAAAAAGCTGGACGACTGCAAAGCATTCCTAAAAAAAGAATTTATAGGGATCGATACAATTATTGATGATGTCATGGAGTATCTTCAGATCTGGTATCTGATGCCGGAGATTCTGACCCGCCCTGTAGTGATCAATCTCTGGGGAATGACAGGAGTCGGAAAAACAGATCTGGTGAGAAAAATAGTCAGTTTTCTGGAATTCCAAAACCGGTTTGCAGAGATTGAACTCAGCAATACCGATGAAACTACATGGAATAAAAGCGTTGCAGACATTCTTCAAAGCAACGGTCTTAGTGATGAAAAACCCGGTATCGTCCTGTTTGACGAAATCCAGCGATTTAATACGTTAGATGCCGACGGAACTCCTGTCGCACAAACCAAATTTACCGATTTCTGGGAGCTTTTAAGCGATGGACGCCTGAGTAAGCGGGAGCGTGATGATCTGGAGCATTATTTATTCTCTTATCTTTTCCGCAAAAAGGAAAATGAAAGAAGAAAAGTGAACGGTGAAACGGATCTTGAAGAAAATCCTTACCTTAATTTATGGGACGCCAAAGAGCTTAAAAAATACCTGAGTATAGAAGACGATGTCATGAGCATCATCGATATGAAGGAGGAAGATATGGTGAAGCTCATCCTTAAGAAACAGAAGGAAAAAAAGATCTATGAACCGGTAGACTACAGCAAAATGCTGATCATCATCAGTGGAAATCTTGATGAGGCATTCCAAATGTCACGGGAAACCAGTGAAGCGGATGTAGATGCTAATATTTTTCATGCTTTTACCAAAAAAATAACAGTTGTAGATATTAAAAATGCATTGACCAGAAAATTCCGTCCTGAGCAGGTAGCACGTTTTGGAAACATTCATTTAATTTATTTCTCTCTAAAAACAGAAGATTTTAATCAGTTGATCCAAAGAGAACTTGATCATCTGAAAAAGAAGACAAAAGCAAAATTTGGAATCAGCTTAAAAATTTCTAAAAATATTAATGTTCTGATTTACAGGAATGGCGTATTTCCAGTTCAGGGTGTCCGTCCTGTATTCAGCAGTGTGGTAGATATTTTAGACACCAACCTCAGCAAATTTCTTTTTGAGGCTATCATTCATGATGACAAAACGATAGAAATAGATTATCTGGAAAGCAAGAAGACCATCACCGGCAAGATAGGAAACAAAGTGGTTGAAGTTCCTTATTTAGGCCGAATTGACAAGATACGTCAAACCAATCAGCTGGATGCTGTAGCCAATATCAGCGTCCATGAATGTGGACATGCCATCTCTTATATACTTTATACCGGCTTTGCTCCTTTACAGCTGAAGAGCAAGGTTGCCAGCAGCTATGCCGCAGGATTTACATTTCCGCACCAGATTCATGATACAAGAGAGAGTCTTCTGGATAAAATTAAAATTTATCTGGCCGGAGGTATTGCTGAAGAAATTATTTTCGGAGAAAAAAATGCCAGTATAGGAAGAAGCCATGACAGAGAACAGGCTACTACTCTAGCGATTGATTATGTCAGAAAATATGGATTTGAAGATGATTATCAGGCCACCTATAACCTGGAGGATTATCCCCATCGGATGCAGCAAGATATCACAGATCTGAAAATCGAAAAACTGATGCAGGAACTCGCTAAAAAAACCAGGGAAGATTTACTTACCCATGTTGAATTATTAAAAGACATGAGCAAAGTCCTGAGCGAAAAAGGAAGCATGGAACCCAAAGAAATTTATGATATTGCCCAAAAGCATCAACTGGAGGTGAGTATTAAAGAAGAAGGTCATCTCCATATTGCACAATATCATAAAATGCTGAACTTATAGAGAAAAAAAATATTAATTAAAGACGGTAGTTCTATTAGTTCTGTGACAGAAACCAAACAAGAAGTAAATCCTAGCGTTTTAGAAGCAATGAGTAGTTATTTTGGTAAACCTGGAGCAGATATGTTACATGAAGTGACTGAGTCATATCAAGGAGCTTTAGTTTCAAAAAAACTTGAAATAGATGCAGGAACTGCTACTCAAGCTGAGAATGATAATTTTATTAGTATTTACAATGCTGCCCATAATAATGCTACTCCACAAACTTCTACTAATGGCTATCAACAGATTAATTATGATAAAAATGGTAATCAAACAGACGTATTATATAAATCAGGAAAAGCTGAAGCTATATTTAAAGATCCAACTGGTAAAAAAACTCCTTTAACTATCAAAATATATCCATAAATATGAAAAACGGATTAGCTGTAATTATTTTATTATTAATTACTTCGTGTAGTATAAAATCTCAATTTGTATCAGGAATTGAATATAGAATAATAAAAATAGATTCTATTAAAAATATATATTTAATATATGCTGAAAAAAGTAGTGTAGTTATTAAAGATACTGATATTATAAAGATAGCTTCGATTAAGAGCAAAAATAAATGTGAAATTAATAAATTAATAATTAATAATAAAAAGTATAAATTTAATTTGACATCACTATATCCTAAAAATTTTGTTTCACATCATTATCTCGGAGGTATAACTTTCAATGAGATTTTTGTTCCGTTTGAAAAAGATTATAATGTGAAAAAAGATTTATTTACAACTGAAGACTTAGAAGGTCTCTGTTATAAACATTAGAAATACTAATCCAAAAGAATATATTAAGAGAAGTAAGCCGCCAAGCTGCCGCTGAATTCTTTCGCGTGGCAGTTTTATTAATAATAACTTTTTAGTAAACTACCTCATTTTATATCTTTACGTAAAATAAAATTATAGATATAGCAATGAGATTGATTATTCTAATAAAAAAGGGCTTTAGATGAGATTGTAATTCTTAGAATGTTTAGGATTCGTGCGGTAACTTGGGGTAAGCGGAGCCCCACCATCTATTACTGCTCTAAAATTAGAAAGTGTTGTAAATGAATTAGGTGGTCTTGGAACAAAGATAGCTTCTGGAAATCCAGTTAGATGCTTCGCTGAATTTAATGCTGGAAATGAATTATTATTAATAACCCTTCAGCTACAGCATCACAAGTTAATCTTACAAGGCAATAAAACCAAGAACTGGAAAATTTGTACCAATGTGTGATAATTGTAAAGCAACTTTTGAAAATAAAATATTAATACTATGTACACAGAAATAGAACAACAAACCTTAGATATAGATTGGTTTTTTACAGATGGTAAATATATAGGGTTTACAGCGTCTGGAGCAGGGAAATTGCCAGAATCAGTTGCTAGATCATCAGAAAACAATGATAAACTAGTGTCATATTTTAGAAATCTACCAGAAATATCAGAGGTAATAGTGAATCCAAAACTGAATGATTTATTGATCGGGATATTTGGTACAGGTGCTGATGAAAGATATTTACACGATTTTGTTTTTATGACCAAAAAAGGATTTTACTCCTTTGATAAAACTAATTTAAATAATTTTCTTGATTATGATTATCATTTAGTAACAAGTCCTATGAATCCTTTGACTATAAATAAATTTCCGCAGGATATATTAAATATTATTTTACAAACTAAGTATCCAGATGATATAAGCAATGTTATAAATATTGGTAAAATAAAATAACTATTATATTCCTCAGCTGCACAAAGTCTGTGGCTTTAAGCAGATAAAATAACCCACTACAATTGCAGTGGGTTTTCTATTTACAAAATTTAAAAATTTCAGATAATATAAGCACAAAGGGTTTGTATAACCTGAAGTTTGTAACTTAGTGTATTTTTCCTTTCAGGAATATTTTTTGATAGAAAAAGAATATGCCATCAAGTGTTGTAAACCATTATTTCTATTTTTCGGATACTGAAATATTAAGAATCATATATCAGTCGGGAGCTGTTTACGACTACCTCAAAGTTCCAGCAGATATTGTTTCTCAATTTAAAGAAGCAAGATCGAAGGGTAAATTTTTAAATACGGTTATCAAGCCAAGATTTCAATATCATAAAATATCTTAACCTTTTTTAAACGAAAATGCCTCCATATGAAGGGAGGCATTGATATTATATGATTATTAAAAATTATTTAATAATTAATTTAGAAGTTTTACTGTCTTTTCCGTTAGAGATCTGAACCATATATACTCCTTTTTCAAGCTGCTGATTAATCTTGAAGATTCCGTTTCCTTCTTCACTTACTGATGGGCTTGCAACCAATCTTCCTGACATATCAGAAATAGAAACTTTTAAGTTCTTTCCATTTTTAGCTTTGATGAAAACTTTATCACCTGTAGCAACCGGGTTAGGATAGATAACTAAATCATTGTTATCTGCTTTCACTTCAGATGTCCCTAAGCTAGTAACAAATTTAACAGTATAATCTTCAGCTTGACCCCATTTCAACTGCCCACAAGGTGTAATAGTTGCATTATTATAATCCACAATTACTCTCATTCTCAATGGAGTATTTAAAACAACCGAAGCTGGAGCAGTAAAATTAGCATTGAAAACACCTATCAAAGTAGTTGGGTCAATAGTAATATTATCACCAGTTCCTACCAACTCTGAAGCCTCAAAAGTACCATTGTTATTATAGTCAATCCATGCACGTACAGAATTACCTTCATCTGAAACATTTACTTGGAGGTTTTGAGACTGGCTTGCTAACAATTGAGTAGAAGTAGCTCTAAGACAATTTGCACCGGTAAAATCTTCATAATAGTTAGGAGAATACATCCAAACTCCTGTACTCGCATTATTGATATTTCCCAGTTTAACCAAAGTAGGTCCAACAAAATAATTATTAGTAGCAGGATTAGCCAAACCACTTGGAGTACATGCAGCAATAGGTGTACCTATATTAACAGTTGATGATGGAGCTGTTGCACCAAGAGAAGTACTCAATGAACCTTTCATTAAAAAGAAGTAAGTAGCAGATCGATCATGCTGTCCATTGGTAAATTTAAACGCAGGAGGATTTGTATAATTCATCATGTTGTACTGAACACCTTGATAGTTGGCACCTGTACAATAATTCATATCATTATTGGTTGGAACAGGAAAATCATTAAGCATACTTCTTGATGTTTCTGTATCGCAAACACCATCATCATCCCTAGTACAATCATTATACGTCAGTACCGGGCAATAAGTCGTAGAAGCAGTTCCTGCCGGCGCATCCGCATTAGCATTTCCAAAAGTATGAAGCAATCCCATACTATGACCAAATTCATGCGCTAAAGTAACATCATCTTGAAGTGTAACAACAAATGATTTCATGAATGATTCATATGCTGAGTCTGGATTCTGTGGCAGCCCAGCCCAGCCCATAATTCCATACGTTCCACCGCCATCTACTTTATTCATAATATAAATATTAAAATAAGAAGCCTCAGCCCAATGAGGTGCAATCGTTTTAATCTGTGCAGTTGTCACTCCATTAGTTCCACTTCTCTTTACTCCATAAGTATCATAACCAGCAAGACTACCTCCATTATATCTTACAATTCCTGTAGTAGGGTTGCAGTTAGGATCTCTCTTTGCCAAAACTAATTTGATTGGCATTGTAGCAGCCGTTCCAAAATCTGCAGGAATTGCTTGCCCCCATTGATACGTACCAGCATACATTTGATTACAATGGTCTAGCCATGCTTGAATCTGGGCATCAGTCTTATTATAAGAAGATCCTACAGCAGCACCTGTTGGTACAATTACATGTACAACTACAGGGATTTCATAAACACCATTTACTGTTTTATTAAAAACATTTTGACCATTAACATCAGTCTTTGCATTTTTAAGAATTCTATCACGAATCTTGTGAATCATATCATCAACTTCTTTATTCTGTTTTTGATACACATTCTGTACGTTGTCAAAATCGCACGTCCACTGTCTTTGCTGAGCAAAATTTTTAACTCCCAGCAAACACAAACCAATAAAAATTACTTTTTTCATTTATTACTTATTTTCGCATGCTAAATTTAACGTTTATAACAATAAAAATTGATATTATATGAAAAACACAAACAATAGTTAAAATAACAAACAAATTAACAATAAAAAACAATTAAAATAAAAAATAATTTATTAATAATAAAATTAAATTAAAATATAAATTGTTAAAATTCAAATAAATAAATCTCTATTACACCAATTAATTCATAAATTAGTTAAAAATATTTAATAGTTATTTAATATTTTGATAAAAAGCAAAATTAATAACCGACAACATCTATTATACACTTTTAACCAATAATGACAATTTAATATTTAAATACCAACAGACAATCATAACCATAATTTAAATTCTTATTTCTACATTTAGTTTATAATTGGAAAATAGTAACCTCAACTCAAAATATATGATATTACAGCAAGGAAAATCAGCTCCGGACTTTGAGCTTCCCGCTACTCCCGATCAGAAACTCAAACGTTCCGACTTCCTGGGTAAAAACCTCATCCTGGTCTTTTATCCTGCAGACTGGAGCCCTGTGTGTGGTGATCAGGTCGCCCTTTACAACGAAATGCTTAGTATTTTTCATAAATACAATGCCGATATCCTAGGGATTTCGGTAGACAGCGCATGGTGCCATGATGCCTTTATGGAAAACAGAAAACTTCATTATCCTTTACTGGCAGATTTTAATCCAAAAGGAGAAGTCTCCAAAGCGTATGGAGTGTACAATGAAGAAAACGGCACTTCAAAAAGAGCCTTATTTGTGATCGACAAAGAGGGAATTATCCAGTGGAGCTATCTTTCTCCGGATGGTATTAATCCGGGCGCTGACGGAATCATCGATGCATTGGAAAATTTAACTCAAAACCCATAATTATGTCTACTTTAAGAATTCCTGTTGGGCCTAACGATCATGTAATAGGAGATATTGATACTGCAAAAATTGTATTGGTAGAATATGGCGATTATCAATGTCCTTACTGTGGACACGCCTTCCCTCTGGTCAAAAGATTTATTGAAGAATATGCCGATGATGTTGCTTTTGTTTTCAGAAACTTCCCTTTAACGGATGCCCATCAATATGCAATGGCATCTGCCACCATCGCTGAAGCAGCCGGGAAGCAAGGAAAGTTCTGGGAAATGCACGACCTCATCTACAGCAATCAAAATATTCTGAACGAAGAAATGCTTAAAGGCTGTGTTACTGCTTTACAGCTGGACGTCAACAAAATTGAAAATGATATCACCACTTCCGATCTTCAGGATAAGATAGAAGCTGATTTTGAAGGAGGAGTAAGAAGCGGCGTCAATGGCACCCCTTCCTTCTTTGTTAATAATCAAAAATGGGAAGATTACGATGGAACATATGATTCTTTTATTGAACTAGTTTCTTAGTTTACACAATAAATAAAAGCTGCACAGGTCTGTGCAGCTTTTATTTTGTATAGGGTATCAATTATTTTAGAAAGAATAATTGGGAGCTTCCTGCGTGATGATCACATCATGCGGGTGAGATTCCTTCAATCCGCTTCCTGTAATCATGACCATTTTAGTATCTTTCTGTAAAGCTTCCACATCTTTTGCACCGCAATATCCCATACCGGCTCTTAAACCACCGGTAAGCTGGAAGATCACATCTTCTAGTTTTCCTTTATGAGGAACACGGCCTTCAATTCCTTCCGGAACGAATTTTTTAGCTTCACTCTGGAAATATCTTTCCTTTCCGCCTCTCTTCATGGCAGAAAGACTTCCCATCCCCTGATAAGACTTGAATTTTCTTCCCTGGAAGATAATTTCTTCTCCCGGAGCTTCATCTGTACCCGCTAAAAGAGAACCCAGCATTACTGCTCCTGCTCCACTTGCAATAGCTTTTACAATATCTCCTGAAAGTTTGATTCCACCATCAGCAATTACCGTTACATTCTTAGATTGAGCGTATTCGTACACGTTGTAAATAGCAGATAATTGAGGAACACCTACGCCTGCAACTACTCTTGTCGTACAGATAGATCCAGGTCCTACTCCTACTTTAAGAACGTTGGCCCCAGCTTCGATAAGATCTTTCGCAGCTTCTGCAGTTACAATATTTCCTCCTACGATATCCAAATCCGGATATGCTTTTCTGATATCAGAGATTTTATCTAATACACCTTTAGAATGTCCGTGTGCAGAATCAATTCCAATAATATCCACTCCGGCTTTTACCAAAGCAGCAATTCTATCCATCGTATCTTCTCCCACTCCCACTCCGGCCCCTACGATAAGGCGTCCTTTTTCGTCTTTGTTGGCATTTGGATATTCAAGCTGATTGTCGATATCTTTAATCGTGATTAAGCCAACCAGTTTATTGTCTTTATCTACAATAGGAAGCTTTTCAACTCTGCTTTTAAGGAGAATTTCTTTTGCTTTTTCAAGATTGGTATTTTTATCTGAAGTAATCAGATTATTCTTTGTCATGATCTCCTCCACCTTCATATCAAGATTTTCCTGATACTTTACATCTCTGTTGGTAATAATCCCGATCAACACATTATCTGCATCTACTACAGGAAGACCTGAGATCTTATATTTGGCCATTGTTTCTTTAGCTTCAGCCAAAGTATGGTCTTTAGAAAGGGTTACGGGATCGAAGATCATTCCGTTTTCGGAACGCTTTACGCGATTAACCTGTGCCGCCTGTTCAGCGATCGTCATGTTTTTGTGGATGAAACCTAAACCTCCGACTCTTGCCAGCGCAATAGCCAGATCTCCTTCAGTAACGGTGTCCATCGCAGCAGAAACTATCGGAACATTCAGCGTTATTTTGTCGGTAAGTCTTGATTTTAATGATACCTGATTAGGTAAAACTTCAGAATAAGCAGGGACTAGAAGAACGTCATCGAAAGTGATGGCTGTCTCTACAATTTTGTTATGAATAGACATCTTTACTTTCTTTGCAAAATTAGGTTATTTGAATGACATATGAAAGTCCTTTTCAATAGTTTACATAAAAATTAATAATCAATAACTTAAATCAAAAAACCGCCCCAATTTGGAACGGCCTTACACAAAATAAAATGTATATGAAACTACTTGTCTGAAGCTGAATTAATCATTCTTGAAATGTCATCTGCCGTAAAGCTTCCTTTTACATCTACAAAAACCAGTTCTTTATCGGAATTTACGGTGATAAGCATATTTTTGATGGTTTCGCCATCCTGTTTTACTCTTATATTCACATTATCTCCATCATGTTTTATGGTTGCCCATTCCTCAAACTTATCATTATTTAAATATTGAGCATATTCCTGCAGCATACTGCGGTCTCCATTTTCTACCGTCAATACTTTAATCTTGGAAACTTTTTTAACCAGATTTAAAATCTCTTCACTGTCTTCATCTTCTTTTAAAGCTTTTCGTATAAAAGGTCTGGCTACAAACATCGGAACATTGATGCTTACAAACTTTGCTCCTTTGAAATCGCGCTCAGAGCTTTTGAAAAAGGCCATATTGGGTCTTTCTGAAACCATACAAGACTGTAAAAGAAATACAACACTGAAGGTCAGAATTATTTTAAGTAAAGTTTTCATGGCTAATAGGTTTTAGTTAATAGGTTTTAATGTTCCTCCGGAAGTTTTGCTGATTTTAGAATCGATCTCGGGATTCCCTTTATATTTTACCAGACCTCCTGAAGAAGCTCTTACTTTAAGCCTGCTTTTTACATTTACGGTAAGACTTCCTCCTGATGTAGATTCTGCATCCAGCTCATCCAATTTCAGGTTTTCAGCTTTACAGACTGCACCACTGCTGATATCGATCACTCCAGAGTTGGCCTGTCCTTCAATAACGGTATCTGAACCACTGGAAGCTTTTATAATGATATTTCCGGTAGTAATATCTGCTTTCACATTGGAGCCCGAAGTGGCACTGATATTCGTGACATTAGAAATCATAAACTTTCCTTTCAGAACAGATCCTGATGATGCTTCTACGTCCAGGTTGTCTTCCTGGACAGAATTAACGGTTGAAAACGTTGCTCCTGAAGAGGTTTTAATACTTCCCATTCTTGGAGAGGAAACATTCACATTTAAGTTTTTAAATCTTAAATTTTTCACCCCTTTATTATCTACATATACTTTCAGTATACCATCTTCAACTTTAGTTACGATGTATTGGAGTTTATCTGCATCCGCGATTACTTTTATACTCGCAGGACTTTCCTGTTTGTAGACTACATTCACTCCTGTACTCACATGGATTCCCTGAAATTCTCCTACATTTCTGGCTTCTCCGCTCAGATATGATGAATTATTTTCAGAAGTCATACTGCTTCTTTTCGTATTGGTAACAGAACTTATTTTGGTCTCGCTTGAGTTGATAATTTTATTAAGATCATCCATGGAAAGCCTTCCATCAAGCATCACCAGGACATTTCCTCCGGTTCCGCTATCAATACTGAGCAATACATCATCCAATATTCCTTCTTTAGCTGCCGAAGAAAGAAATTTTATTTTGCTTCCACTGCTGTTCACTGTCATTATTTCACTGTAATTCAGTGTATTCAGATAATTGGAAATGTCTTTATTAATTTGAGACAGATTAACCTGTACACGTTTACCGTCCTTGGTATTGATATTCTCGGGATTTTCTGTGATCAAAATCCTAAGCCCTTTAATTTTACTCAAGAGAGGCTTTATCTGATCAAGCTGAGAGTCATCTATATTCAGGCTGCTAAGCATACCGAACATGGGTTTTGCAATTTTAATGGAGGTCACACCTTCTACCTGCTGATATTTCTCAAAAAGCTTGTCGAATTTATCTTCCTGCCCGTACACATTAAAGAAATGTGAAAAGGCAAATGCGAATATTATGAATATTTTTTTCATGAGTCAATTTTTATTTTTTGTCGAATTACAGTCGCCTGATCAGGTCATTATCTATTTTTTAGTTAATAATCGTCGTCTACTACTTTAGTCTGTACTAATTTTTCACTAACGTTATTTGCAAATATCTGAAATGAGTATTTAGTCACATTAATTGCTTCTTCTACGTTGTCTATTCTTTTGCCGTTTACAATAACATAAGAATTTTTATACCCTGTAGAATCTGAAGCTTTATTATTTTTAAAAGAAGTATTATTTACAAATCTTGGTTTTGCTTCTTTTTTCAGTCTTCCTCTTTTCGGCAGGATTCCATCCAGAACATCTTTATCCGCAACCGTGTTTTCCTGAAAGATGGAATCTTTTTTAGCTTCCGGAATAGAATCGGTATGATTGATTGCCACCTGCTCCTGATGATCGTTATTTTCTTCAATAAAGCTTGATTTTTGTCTCAAAACTTCATCCTGCACCAGTTTTTCTTGATCTCCCGCATCAGCATTCTGATTCGTAGTAAAGATAAAACCTATACTGAAAAGCATCACCAGACCCGCAGCCATCCAAACCCATTTCAGGGAAGACGCTTTTTTCTTTTGAATCGGAATAATGGGCGTTTCCTGATGCTGAGATTCTTCACTTTCTACCTTTTGAAGAAAATCTTCAAAGCTCCAGTCCATTTTTTCTTCCTTTATCTCCTGGAAGATCTCATCGTATTTATTTTGAAATTGATCTTTGTTCATAATTCATCAGTTGTGAAATTTGTTCCTTTACTTTTTGTCTTGCCCGCATAAGATTGACTCTTACTGCATTTTCTTCCATTTCCAGCATTTCAGAAATTTCAGACACTTCGTACTCTTCTACATCTTTCAAATGGATTACCATTTTCTGTTTTTCAGGAAGCTGGTTGATAAACCCTACGATATGCTCCTTCAGATTATTGACCTCCATGCTGTAGAGTTCTGATCTGTGCAGCTGCATATCTGCAAACCCCTGCCTGACGTCGTGATGTTTCAGCCGGTTCAGGCATTCGTTCCGGACGGATTTCAAAGCATAGGATTTTAAATTTCCAAACTTCTCGAGTTCATCCTTCTTCTGCCAGAATTTTACCATCAGATCCTGCACTACATCTTCTGCTTCATCACTACTCATGACAAATCTTTTCGCAAAACGACACATCTCGTTTTTGAGAATAAATACCGTATCCTTAAAGGTTTCCTGGGTCATGAGCTTTGTTTCTATTAGTAAGACAATTAAAATTTTAATTCTATTACATCATAAAGTAAAAAAACTTCAAATAATTTGAAGTTTCCTTTGTATATCGGATTAATACGTGTCGAAAATATATTTTAAAACCGTCTTGTCATCATCTGTTAACGGCACTTTTCTTCTGGCCATTACCTTTTCTGCCACTTCATAGGCTTTATCCAGTTTAAATCTCTCATCCCCTTTAAATCCGCCCCAGGAAAAATTTTCCACAAGGTTAGGAGGGAATCCTTCTTTAAAAATATTAGAGGCTACACCAATCACAGTGCCTGTATTTAATTGAGTATTGATTGCTGTTTTAGAATGATCTCCCATAATGAGACCGGTAAATTGTAATCCGGTGTCTTCAAAAGCTTTGGTTCTGTAGCTCCAGAGTTTTACGTTGGCATAATTATTTTTAAGATTGGAAGAATTGGTATCTGCACCCAGATTACACCATTCACCGATTACAGAATTTCCAACAAAGCCGTCATGTCCTTTATTAGAATATCCAAAAATAATAATATTGCTTACCTCACCTCCTACTTTACAATGGGGACCAATTGTAGTAGCACCATAAATTTTTGCTCCTAAATTGAATTTAGAGTCTTCACAAAGGGCAATAGGACCTCGCAGATTACATCCTTCCATCACCTCTGCATTTTTGCCAATGTATATCTTCCCCGTTTTTGCATTAAGTGTTGAAAACTCAATCTGCGCTCCTTCTTCAATAAACAGGTCCTTTTTATCTCCCAGAAAACCATTGGTTGAAGATAATTCCTGAGAAATTCTTCCTTTGGTAAGCAGTTCAAAATCGAAATCGATCGCTTTATGATTGTGGGTAAATAAATCGGTTGGTTTTTTAAAAAAGATAAGTTCTTCTTTGATATCGGTCATTTTCTCAATTTGGTTGAGTGAAAAACCTTTCATATTAATCTTGGCGGCAATCAGTTCGTCTTCATAGACTAGCGCTTCCCCCAGTTTCAGATCTTTTATTTGTTGAATGATGGTTTCAGTAGGCAAGAAATTGGTTACCAGGAAAAGGCTCTCCTTTGCTTCGGGTTCTGTAAATTTTGCCTGCAGGTAATGCTCTGTAAAATAAGAAACTTCTGTATTCTCTAAAATTTTCTCCCATCTTTCAGCGAAGGTAAGAATCCCACACCGCATGGCTGCAACAGGACGGGTAAAAGTAAGCGGAAGAAAATCTTCCCAATATTGTGCATCCGAAAATACTAACTGCATATTTTTTTAGCTATTTAAATATTAGATATCAGTAGCGGACGTATATATTCTGTTTAATAATAAATAAATCCGTTCTCTAAAACAAAAATACAATAAAAAAGTCTCCCAATAATTTGGAAGACTTCTATATTTTCTAAATACAAAAAATTACTTAGCGAATTTTTTGTATTTGTTCATGAACTTATCAACTCTACCTGCAGTGTCAACCAACTTCACTTTACCAGTGTAGAAAGGGTGAGAAGTAGAAGAGATTTCCATTTTAATCAAAGGATACTCTTGTCCTTCATATTGGATAGTGTCTTTTGTTTCTGCAGTAGATTTGCAAAGAAACACCTCGTCGTTACTCATATCTTTGAAAACAACAAGTCTATAATTTTCTGGGTGGATTCCGTTTTTCATAATACAATTGTTAAAAAAATTAAAGTTTTGCTTTCGAAATAGTAATGGATATTTCTCTGCTAATTTTAGGGTGCAAAAATACAATATTTTTTTTAAATTCCAAACTCTAGGTCCAATATTTTTTTTCTTGATAAGAAATTCAAAGTATTTTCGTTAAATTTGGAATCTATATTAAACTTTAATTTCGATGAAATTCAAATTATTACTGGCTCTTTCTTTTTGGATGCTTCTTGCAGCAGTATCATGTAATAAAGACGATATTACCTTTGATGCTCCTTCACAGCAACTGCGTTTTTCAAACGACACTGTATTCTGTGACACTGTATATCATCAGGTACGTTCTGAAACTTACGTGGTAAAAGTATACAATAATGAGGACAAAGATATTTTGATTCCAAGGATTAACCTGGAAAAAGGTGCGGCTTCTCTTTATAAAATTAATGTTGACGGAAAAGCCGGTATTGATTTTAAAGATGTTCCGTTAAGAAAAAAAGACAGCCTTTATATTTTCGTTGAAATTGCCCCTGAAGCTACAGGTCCTGAAGCGATTGCTGAAGATAAAGTACTGTTCACCAGCCCGGCAGGACAACAGCACGTGACGTTATTCTCCGTCGTTCAGGATGCCGAATTTTTTATCAAATCATCCAGTAACCCTAATGTGATTGCCAGCAATACGGTATGGGATAATACTAAAGCAAAAATCATCTATGGTGATCTTACGATCAACCCGAATATTATGCTGAATATCCAGCAGGGAACCAAAGTATATTTCCACAAAAACAGCGGAATGAAAGTTTCTTCCGGAGCATCGCTGAACATCAACGGAGCTCTTGATCATGAGGTGATTCTGCGTGGTGACAGGAATGATCCTTACTATGATACGATTCCGAAAAACTGGAATTCTATCAGAATGGAAACGGGTTCTGTCCTCAATATGACCTATGCAAGACTGTTTGGAGGAACAAGAGGCCTGGATATGAGACAGACGAATGCAACGATCAGCAATTCATTTATTCATACTTTTCAGGAATACGGAATTTATGCAGTAGGCTCTACCGTTAACGCCAAGAATTTAGTGATGAACAACTGTGGAGAATCCTGCATTGGAATTTTCAGAGGAGGTAATCATAATTATACCCATGCTACAATTGCCAATTATTCTAAAACGCTGGGTTCATTCAACAGAATGGGAATCTTCGCTACCAACGAATGGAAGAATGATGCGGGACAAACCGAACAGGGAGCATTGCAGAACCTTAGCGTAAAAAACTCCATTGTCTATTCCGACAGGGATAATGCAGTGAATTTCGAGCAAACGCCGGGACAGCAGTTTGACTTCCTGATTCAAAATTCTTTATTAAAATATTCAAGTACCTCGGAAGCAGGCTTCCCTTTTGACAACAATGTTAATGTGGTACAGAGTATTAAGAATCAAGATCCTCAATTTGTCAATTACTTTACAGCAAAACAGAATTTAAGGGTAAAAACGGCTTCCCCGGCCAGAGGTAAAGGAAATATTGCAACAGCAGCAACGGTTCCTTTTGACATTGTGAATGTATCCAGAACGTCCAACCCTACTCTAGGAGCCTATCAATAATGGAAATAACCCAACTACAGCAACAGGTCGACGAATGGATCAAAACCATTGGCGTACGCTATTTTAATGAACTCACCAATATGGCCATGCTTACTGAAGAAGTAGGTGAAGTGGCAAGAATTATCGCCCGAAGGTATGGTGAACAGAGTGAAAAGGAAAGTGATAAGACGAAAGACCTGGGAGAAGAATTAGCTGACGTCCTGTTTGTAACGCTATGCCTGGCCAACCAGACCGGAGTGAATCTACAGGAAGCTTTCGATAAAAAAATGAAGATAAAAACTGACCGCGATAAAGACCGCCATCAGAATAATGAAAAATTAAAATAAGATACCGGAATCAGATTTCTGATAATAGACTTTACTATCTGAAATCTGGGGTCCACAATCTGAAATATGAAGAAATAATGAAGCTAGAAAAATCAACACTATTAGGAAATAAAACAGTACAAATCAGCGGTTCGAAAAGTATTTCGAATCGTTTATTGATTTTGGAAAGTCTGTTCAACAATATAAAAATCGGGAATCTATCTAATTCCCAGGATACTCAATTGCTTAAAAAGGCACTGTCTGAAACTACTGAAATTGTAGACATACACCACGCCGGAACTGCTATGCGTTTTCTTACCTCTTATTATTCTATAGCTGAGGGTAAAACCACCATCCTTACCGGTTCAAAAAGGATGAAAGAGAGACCTATCAAGAATTTGGTAAGCGCGCTACAAGATTTAGGCGTAGAAATTCAGTATATGGAAAATGAAGGGTTTCCGCCTTTAAAAATCACAG
>Ga0153980_1000255_pt1 | contig 25789 bp, 27 predicted proteins | sample TSGA064MetaG_FD_104722 | JGI IMG/M metagenome (GOLD analysis project Ga0153980, IMG submission 104722) | Attine ant fungus gardens microbial communities from Georgia, USA - TSGA064 MetaG | ecosystem: Host-associated > Fungi > Mycelium > Unclassified | place: USA: Georgia, Magnolia Springs State... | reverse complement strand
CAACTTTTTTTAGACGAAATGTTAGAATTACAACAACTTATTAAAGAGATCACAGGTGAGTTTGAGAGCGAGCTTTGTCGAGCTCCTTTTGGCACCGCTACAAACTTTACTAAAGAACATATTGATATCGTAGTCGATTCAAGCTTTAACTGTTGGGATTGGCATATTGATTCAAATGATTGGGAACGAGAAGTTAGCGCTGAACAGATCATGAACAATATTAAAGAAGGGATGTGGCTAGCACAAGGTCAAAATCATCTTGTGGTTTTATTTCATGAAAAAGATGTCACCGTTGAGGCACTCCCAATGGCCATCGAATTTTTTCTAGACTTAGGCTATGATTTTTTACCTTATCACCCTGATTATCATTTTCCAGTCAATTTAATTAATGAATTTGGTTTTTAATGATAAATATTATTTAAACAGCTTAAATTAGAGCGGTTAGATCTAACTAACCTAATAAATTATAAATTTATAAAAACCAAGTCTTCTTCTTACGCACCCTTTTATTCTCTTAACCATAAACTATTAGAGGTTAAACAAACTAGGTAAAAGGTTAGAGTGAAAGGAGAATTTGATGTATCCAGTTTATAAGCACATCGGTAAAAAAGAGTCGTGTGAAGAGGTAGATCTTGCTTTTTTACCGCAGCATCAAACAAAGCATCCCGGGTTTGAATATGAAATGATTCCTCGCCCTATTTCGGAAAATCCTTATGTTCAAGGATCGGAAAAGCTCAAAGGAAAAGTGGCCCTTATTACGGGGGGAGATTCTGGAATCGGGCGGGCAGTCGCTTATGCTTTTGCCAGGGAAGGGGCATCTATTATTATTTCTTATTTAAATGAGCATGTGGATGCCAAAGAAACAAAAGAACACATTGAATCCTTGGGATCTCGTTGTTTATTAATTCCTGGAGATTTAAAAAATAAAGAGACGGCTCATCATGTGGTCAACCAAGGATTAGAAGCTTTTGATAAGATTGATATTTTAGTCAATAATCATGCTGTTCAATACATTACTAGGAGTATTTTAGACATTACAGAAGAGCAATTGGACACCACTTTTAGAACGAATATTTATGCCTTCTTTTATATGACGCAAGCGGTACTGCCTCATTTAAAGCCGGGAAGCTGTATCATTAATACCACGTCGGTAACCGCCTATGAGGGCAATGCTAATTTAATTGATTATAGTGCGACTAAAGGGGCTATTTTAGCTTTTACTCGCTCTTTATCCCAATCTCTTGTTAAAACAGGTATTCGGGTCAATGGTGTTGCTCCAGGTCCAATTTGGACTCCGCTTACGCCTTCTTCATGGTCAGCTGAAGAGGTTGAAACATTTGGAACTAAGACTCCGAAAGTCCCCATGAATCGGGCAGGACAGCCCTTTGAAGTAGCTACAAGTTTTCTCTTTTTAGCTAGCAGTGATTCAAGCTATATGACGGGACAAATCCTACATCCCAATGGTGGGACGATCACGAGTACTTAACGGGTCTTTAGTAAATGAAAATAAATATTGCCGAAGTATTATCAATCAGCTGTTAAAACAAAGACAGCTGATTTTTTATTATAGAGCAATCAATAATTTGTGTTTCCACTTTACCGTTCAGTTGTCCATGATTGGCCTTATGGATTTAGTACTCATGATGTTAGTTAATTTTAGCCATATCCATACAGCTATTAATTATTTGCAAGCTAGATGTCGTTGTCCAACTTAATAGGATCGTCTCATTGATTATGTCCAGCCTCTTTATGTTTTGCACATAGCCTTGGCAAAGGTTATAACACCCCTTAACTTAATTCTTGTTCAAGAGTTGTCACCCATCGCATGTCAAATCTTAGCTAAATATAAGCATTTCCTAGGAAAGAACTAGCGACTTAATCGCAGTAGTTTGCTAACTCTTCCTGATAGTAAGCCAGTAATAAATCGACTACGAGCCCATAACTTTGAACTCCTTCAGCAACTCCGTTTGCTCTTAAGTAATTCTCATTCATTTGGGTCATTACTTCTTCAACAGGTCCTTGATAGCTTTGCCAAAAAGCGGTTCTGTAGTTAAGATCGTTAATGACGCCAACAGAGAGCAGAGGATTTAAAGCTGCTAGTTTGTCAGGAGCGATTTGGTTTAATGCAGACCGGGCATAACTCAAGGCATTCAAATAGCCTGCATATTGAAAATCCACATCTGGATGGGAAACGCTTGTTAAAAATGCAATGAAATTTGCATCATTCTCATGAGCAATTCCTCGTTGATGAGCCATTTCATGCATGGTAGTAAAGATTAAGGTCGTCTCAGGTGTTGCCACATTGATATTGGCCTCTCCCGTAAAAGGGGTGTAGATTCCTGTTATAAAGGTGTAATTCATTAATGGTGAGGCAAAAATAGCTTTCGGTCGACCATAATTTCCAGCTAAAAGGGGATACTCAGTGGCTATTGCAAAATATCCAAGTGGAGCTCTTGCAAAAATTTCTGAATAATGTTGCCCAGTTGTGAAATGACCATTTTCATCTTCTAAGACCCACTCACGGGTGGTATTAGCTCGTTCAGATAAAAGGCGGATAAGAGCTTTTAACTGTTCACGGTTGTATTCCGTCACTTCTAGTTGAAGTTCGTCGGCAAGAGGGGGCCGATTGTAATTGAGACCCCATAATAAACTAAACAAAACATAAAGAATAGCGGCACCTGTCGCTAAATTTAAGAGCATCCATTTTAAAATCGTTAAACTGGAACGCCGATTTTTAAAGCACTTCACAAAGGAGTAAGAGATGTACCCAATGAGAAAGCTCACTAACCCGTAAAACAACCACTCAAAGATGGAGAAGGGGACGAGGCCTGTTAAACGACTCAACCCTTGAATCGTCCATTTATTAATAGTATTAGAATAGAGACGTAACAGTTGATCTGGAAAGTGTTGACTAAGTAAATTTATTAAAAAAGCGCATGAGGCTAAAACCATCCAAATCATAAAACGTAAGTAGGGTCTCATGAGAAGGCCTCCTTTATATTCACATTCACGATTTAGGGAGATTCCCATATAATATTGTATCCTTAGTTAGGAGTGTGGTGAATATGTCTATTCAAGTTATTCAGGTAGCTATTTTAAACCATAATTCAAGAACAGTCAAGAAATTTAGCAGAAATAGTTCGGCTCTCCAACATTATCAAGAGGGAGAACAAAGTCATTTAATAGATGAACTGCATCGAAAATGGTTTACGGTTGCCGAGTCCTGCATCGTTGCTCACCATGTGGCAACGATAAATGATGAAGGTGAGAAAGCAAATTATGTGGTTGCAGTTAACCCTCATCACGCCTCCATCCAGTATGAATTACAAAAGCCTAAAGGTAAATTGTTACGATTTATCTTTATCATGTTTGAGTTTGACGAGGAAAAAGCGCGCCAATACGTTTATCGACACTTGCGCCAAACGGTTATGCAAAATCATCCTGTTAACGTGGAGGTTAGTTTTCACAATGTTAGTTTTTATTAACAGCTTGATTTACCTGTTTAAATGGCTTAAATAAATGTCATGAATTATAAATTGGGCTCGTATAATGAAATGAGGTGAATTAAAATGATGAACTTATTAAATAATATGAGTTTAATTCCAAAGAATTTCATTGTCGCAAATATTGTGGATACATTAAAAGAGGATCCAGAGACGGGAGCCGAAAAAGTATTTGAAATGGGGGATAAATTTGTTAAGGATCCGGAAACCATTGCGCTTTTGCAACAGGTTAAAGACACTTATTACACTCAACCCGCCATTAGAATGTACGCCAAAAATTTAATTTATAATACGGACAAGAAGTGTTTGAATCATTTTATTCAAAATATAGTTGTTAAAGCGTTAATCGAAGGGATTTCTAAACGAGAACAATTGTCTCAGAAATATCGAATTAAAGTTCCGCACGCTTTTGTGCTTAACCTGGGGCGTGAACAGCTAAATGAGGTAGAGCTTTTGGTTGGACAAGCAAGAGATTTAGGAATCCATGCTATCATTTTAACAAATGATGATGAGCAGTTCTTTAAAATCTATGAAAAATATTCTGATGTGCAATTTTTAGTTTTAACAACTAGTACAGCTTTAACCATGGAGCGATGCTTGGCTTTAACCCGTGTTAGCAATGTGGTGCCAATGATTATATTTGATGGGAAAGCGGGTCAAGTGGGACCTAGCTTAGGTTATTTAAAAGCTTCAGGCTTATTGTATGGCATTGTAACACCTACAAACCAACACAATTGGCGTGAAGTAACAGCTGATCCCTACATTTTACCACTCATTCGCCAAGGATCCCGCCTAAATTGGTATGTGACCTCAGCAACAGATCAGTTTAACCCACAAGAGCTAGTGCTATTAAAACAACAGCTTGAGTCAATTCGGAAAATGCGCCCGTATATTCCTTTGCATTTAGAGGTGGATACGCCTATCAGTCATTCGATGATCAGCGGAACTTTTACCCTAACAGAACAAGTCAATCAAAAAATGTATCAAATCAGTTTTCCAGAAGTTAATTTTGAAAACAGTCGGGGAAAAAATTTAATTCAGATTTTCAAAGCTCATATTTAGGTATGAGTTTTTTTGACTGATAACAAAAAAAGCTTAATGTTGAAACACCATTAAGCTTTTGCTAAATAAGTAACAAATGTATTATTCCATAAGATAGGGGCGCAATTGTTTGTTATTTTCTATGACTTTAAATAATCTGGCTCCTATGACTAAAACAATGAATTGACCGATAAAAACATAAATGGCATTTATTACAAACGGGATCTCAAAGATAAGATGTAATTGGGCCCCAATAATAAGGCCAGTTATCACAGCCCCTACAAAAGCCGCTACATACCTATTTTTGAGATAGTACATGGCAATGCAAACAAGTAAAGTACTAATGGTACCAAAAACAACATCCATTAAACCTAATGGAGACGGAATATTGGCAATTAAGCATCCAATGACTAAGCCTAGGATATACTTTTTATTATAAAATGATAAAAAGACCATCACTTCCGATAAGCGAAATTGGATTTCTAAATAAGCAATAGGAGATAATGCCAAAGTAATGGCAGCATAGACTCCAGCAATGATCGCATTAACTGCAATAAACTTGACTGATAAATTTTTGTTCATAGCTAAAATTCCTTTCTTTAAGTTTATTTTCACTTAATGTCACCTCATTGAAAACAAAAATATTATAACAAAAAAAAGTGAAAATGCAAAGGGCTTTACCTTTTTATGTTAGACATTATTAAATTATACTTTTTTACAATCTTATCTTTTAAGTAACGAGATTAATGAAGATCTCTTGCTAGGTGAGAATGCTTATGTTTGATTACTTAGCTTCTAAACACTTACGTGCGCTTCCATCTTTTCTTGTTCTGATGAGTGTCGATTCTAGGAAAAGATGGCTTTTGTAAGTCGAGCTAATATTTAAAAATACTATATTGTTATTATATTATAATAGAACAATTATAATGGTAACACATGATGATAAAATTCTGAAGCAATGTGATTATATTGTTCATATAGTGGATGGAAAAATAGAATAGAATTTTAATGTTTGGGATCATTACTTTTTATAAAAATCAAAAAACGCCTTTGTGGAATAATTTCTATATTTAGAGAGATTATTCTTTTTTTGTTTTTTTACATTCAGGTTTCGCTATTAAGAACTCGTTATTATTAACTAGTCATTCCTGATAATTTTTATTTAAAACTCTTCTATCTGATTATTCCTCTCTATTAATTTAGACTCCTTAATCTGATGAGTGAGGAACGCCCCCTTTGTCTTTTTCAGGCGATGTTGAAACAGCGTGAAGGTTTTGATTTTCACGACTCTTTGGGTTAAGAATTGGACAAAGCTCTATTTCCCTGATGAAAGTATTAACTAATTTTAAGAGTGAACCCTCGTAGCTTCGGTTCATGATGAGAGTCTAGTCTTTTCATTGAGGCATCTATTAGGTAGAAAAATAGGAATATGTTCGACTTTTAGGAGAGAGTTTCTAAATATTTGGCAATGGTTCTGACCATGACGCCAGTAGCGCCTTTGGGGCCTAATTCATGATCTTCATTTGTATCAGCGGTACCAGCAATGTCTAAATGAATCCATGGGGTCTCACCAACAAATTCTTTAAGGAAGGCGGCAGCAACAATGGCACCCGGCTTTCCAACTGGAGCGTTATCTAAATCAGCTACGAGGCTTGAGCGGAGGCTAGTTTGATCTCTAGGAAATAAAGGCATGGGCCAAATCTCTTCATTTGTCAAGGTAGTTGATTGGATTAAGTTGTTTAAAAAATTTTGATTGTTGGTAAAGGCGCCTGTTGTTTCTCCACCTAGGGCCACCACAATGGCACCAGTTAAGGTAGCCAGGTCAATCAGCCTACTTGCCCCTAATTCTTTGGCTAAGGTAATGGCATCTCCTAAAATTAAGCGACCTTCAGCATCAGTATTGGTAACTTCCACAGTTTTTCCGTTCATCATTTGAAGCACGTCTCCCGGTTTGATGGCAGTAGCACTGACCATATTATCAGTTGATGGAATGACTAATAGTAAATTAACTGGGAGTTGAAGACAAACAGCGATTTTAAAAGCACCAAACGCAGAAGCGGCACCACCCATATCACCTTTTGACATTTTCATTCCTACTGCTGTCTTTAAGCAGTAGCCTCCCGTGTCAAAAGTGAGACCTTTTCCGATTAAAGCGGTGATCTCTTCTGATACTGGTTGTCCTTGATACTTGACGACCATTATTTTCGGCGGTTCTGCTGATCCTCGATTAACGCCAAGAATTCCACCCATTTTTCTTTGCTGCATGTCAGATTTTTCAATCACTTGGTATTCCAGTTTATGATCGAGAGCAAATTGAGCTATTCTTTTAGCTAACTCGGTAGGAGTTAATTTATTTCCTGGTTCATTAAAAAGAGTTCGAGCTTGATTCGTGGCGTCTGCATAAATGATTCCACGCTCAATATCTGCCTCTATGTTAGAGTCACTATAAAGATAGAATTCCACCGTTTTACTTTCTTTAGCTTTTGTTTCGTAAGAAGGAAATTGATAGGTTGCTAATCCAATAGCTTCGGAGCCAATGGCAGCTAACTCATGAATTGAATGTGGTTTTACTGCAAAGGTTTCTATAAGGATCGTGACATCTTCCTTTGTCTCTTTTGCCAGCTTGCCAATGGCTTTGCGGTATTTTTCAAGACCATACTCTGCTAACGGTCCCAATCCAACGAAGCAGATTTTGGGAGTGGGACACTTGCCAAGAGATAGAATAGGAGTGATCTCTTGGTACTTCGTTGAAATCAAAAGCTGTTTTAGTAAATGCTCCAGTTTATGACCGAGGATGTTCTCTAATTGAGTCAAAAGAGGAGGATGCGGCTCATCTGAAAAGATTCCCATCACAACGGTTGTTGTTTCTTTATTAAAGTTTAAATTAGTTTTATTATAAATCACACTCAATCACCCTTTACTGTTTTTTAAAATTATAGCATTTTTAAAATTTTATCTGACTTAAATCATGAAAAAACATATGGAGCATAAAAAAAACCAATAAAGTTAGAAGAGAATTTTGTTGAAATAGACTTAAAAGCTAACTTTAATTAGTGTTACTTTGTAGATAGGAGGATAAATAATCACTAATAAAAATAAGTTGACTGGAATCGATCTTTATGAGAACTATCGTCCAACCTAACCGAAGACGTTATGGGATGATTTAGTTCAAATCTTACCAAATAACGCTCTTATTACTGACATAGGAGCTGGAACTGGGATTTTTACAAAGTGTTAGAACTATAGGGTATCACGTCAGTGCTATAGAGCCTAACGTTGATATGAGAAAAGTTATAAATGTGCAATTGGGAAAAGATAGAAAGCTCCACGCTTTTTATTTGCTCGACGAGCAAATATTTTAAAAATATTAGCGCATTCTGAATTTCAATTGAAAAGTAGCGCTGATCCGGTATTTTTGCAGTGAATTTGTGAAATTAGTTAAAGAATATGTAGAGATTAAAGAGCGACTATGTTCTGAATTTAAGAAGTTCTTCCGTGATAAAATCAACTTCAAATTAAAGCATTTTTTTAAACAAGGTTCTTATGAGTTAGGACTTTTACTCATCCATTACTATTTACTCGGGAGCAGTTTAGGAAAGAGCTGATCCTCATTCATATATTCCTAAAGAAACAGATCTAAATGATAAAGGCTTATGTCATGGCTATGGCAGCTTTTTTAATCAATATCAGCAAGAGGATATCTTTCACTTCCCCAACACAACTATCTTTTACCTAGGAGGGCTTAACTGAAAAAAGGATCATTTATTTAGTATGGTAAAGTTGCGTCACATCAATAAACGCTAATAAGATGTTGCTGAAAATCCTTAACAAATCATGCCAACAATTATTCCGTCTGTGGTAAACTTTAATCTTAAAAATTATCTGAAAGTCACCTGTCCTATGATCGTCTATTATAGGAACTGAGATAGAAACACACTTCCAATCACTTTTATTTAGATTAGAAATTAGGATTTTATTATTTGGGTCGTGGCTCTTAACAAAAAGTTTTTTTGAAAAGTTTAAACAAATATGCTATTGTTATTTTATAGTGATTTTAAAAGGAGAAAATTCATGAAAATATTAATTGATGCCGATGGCTGCCCAGTTGTAAGCTTAACCGTATCCTTAAGCAAAAAATTTAATTTAGAAGTGATGATTTTTTGTGATAGTAGCCATTACTTCGCTAGCGAATATGCACAGGTAATTACCGTTATGAAAGGTCTGGATGCAGTGGATTTTGAATTGATTAAATTTGTGAAGCCAGGTGATATTGTGGTGACTCAAGACTACGGACTGGCAGCGATGGCATTAGCAAAAGGGGGTCGCGTTATTAATCAAAATGGTTTAATTTATACCCAAGATAATATAGACCATTTATTGTTAACTCGTCATGAAAATTCCAAGATCCGTAAGGCAGGAGGTCGAGTTAAAGGACCTAAAAAGCGAATTCAAAAGGATGATGAGCAATTTAGGAAGTCATTTTACTATCTTTGCACAAAAGAGGGGTCATAAGGTGAGAGCTAGAGTGATCAAAATTGTCGTTGGGGCGACGTTGGCTATTATATTTGCAGAAGTATTAGGGTTAAAGTATTCGCTATCAGCAGGAGTTATTGTGATTTTAAGCATTTACGAAACTAAGAAAAAGTCGTTAGATATTGCCTTATTACGTTTAAAATCAACGGTTTTAGCGTTAGCTATTGGGAGTTTAGCTTTTTTAATTTTAGGTTTTCATGCAGTTGCGTTCGGTGTCTATTTGCTTTGTTTTTTACCTTTGGCTTTTAAATTTAAACTTAATGATGGGATTGGTGTAAGCTCAGTGCTAGTCACTCATTTGCTTAGTGAAGGCTATGTTAGTGTAAGTCTGCTAGTAAACGAACTGTGGTTAATGGGGATCGGTGCTGGGTTAGCGATTATGCTTAATCTTTACATGCCCAACATGTTACCGCAGATTAAGAAGGATCAAAACCAAATTGAGCAGATGTTTCGGGAGATTTTACTGTTTTTATCTGATAAAGCACGACATCAAATTAATGATGTGAATGAAGAGGCGTTGTTTGCTTCAGTTAAAGAGCTATTGGTAGCAGCAGAGCAGCGAGCTAAGAAAAACCGCGAAAATTATATTTTAGCAGAAATGACTTACTATACCCAGTATATGAGAATGAGGTTTCAACAGTTTGAAGTCTTATTGAGATTATCCAAGCTTTTAGATCAAGTCGCGATGCCTTTGGATCAAACTGATTTAATTGCTGACTTAACGGAACAATTTGCTCAAACACTTCATGAATTTAATCCGGGGAATGAACTAATGGAACAAACGGATCATATTTTAGATATATTTCGTCAACAATCCTTACCTCAAACACGAGCAGAATTTGAAAATCGTGCACAACTTTTTCAATATCTAAATGAATTTCGTTATTTATTAGAGCTTAAAAGAGATTTTATCGATCATTTGACCGTGGAAGAAATGGAAGTCGTTCTTAAAGAGACCATTAGGGTAAAAAGTAAAGCTAGCTAACTTTAAGGAGGATCAACTTTTGGGACATCGACTAATCGCTCATGGCTTAATCAATCTTTCAGGAAACTATTTAGTCATTAAGCGCTCCAAAATTAAAAGAGGCATCATGAATGTTTATCCAGAATTTTGGGATATTCCAGGTGGTAGGGTGGAATCTAATGAGTTACCAAGAGCTGCAGTTGTAAGAGAAGTAAAAGAAGAGACGAACCTTGTTGTTAGGGTTAAAAAAATTATTTATGAAGATAGTCAATTTGATAAGGGGCGAGACCTTGTTTTTACTAGACTCGTGTATGAATGTAAAGTAGTGCAGGAGAATGCAGTAAATATTTTGTTAGATCCAGAGGAACATACTGACTTTTATTTTCTGTCATCTTTAGGTGAATTAACTGAAAAAGAAAAAGTTGTACCTTATTTGAAAGAGCTGATCCCAAATAAGGGGAGAATGATGGTATAAATGTAAGGAGAGGTTAACAAATGAAAAAAATTAGACCTTTGAAAAGTATGTACTTGATATTACCAGTGATCGGGTTATGTGTTTTTCTAATGTTTGTGGCAGCCTACCGTGCTGTCTTGCATCTTTTAATTAGTCTAGACACACAGATCGCAAGCTTCATCGTGGTCATTTTATTAATGGCTTATATCGTTTTTGTTCTACTACGAATTTATCATCTTACGTTTATATATGTGACAGACCAAACGATTTCTATTAGTCAGATTAAAATGACTCCTGTTAGAGGGGACTGGAGAACAGCAGGTGAGCATTTTTATTTTAAAAAAGAAATAAAGACAATAGCTATTCATGAGATTGAGTCTTATTCTTTGAAAAAGAATTTATTTTTAAAGCCTCTATTTTTGACTTGTAAGAATGGAGAACAAGTTTTATGGGAAACGGTTTTATATCATAAAAAACAATGGCAAGATGTATTGAGACATGCCAAAGTATAGTGTTTAAGAAAAAAGTTGAGCTCGACTCAGAATGTTCTGTAATACGTCTCAACTTTTTTTATTTAAACTTTTTCCTAAAAACAAATTAAATGGTGCTAATGCTCATTATGATTTAAAATCATCCTTTTTCACGGTCACTCACCAGCTAGACTTTGTAATTAAAACGCCACCAACCATCATAATCTCTAGCGCCTAGTCTAACAGAAAAGGTCCTCATGAATCTGATCTGAGTTTAGAAACATTAATTTTAATTTAATTTCTTGCTTTTATATTTCCCCAAATCTGTTTCTGCCCATGGCTTGTTTTCATCGAATTGAAACAGATGAGTAAAAATATAATGAGCTAAATTTGAGGCGTGTTCCCAACTTAATGAAATGGTTTCTTCTTCTCCCACCTCATTAGATTGAGTGATTTGAATAATTTTGTCTTCGTCACTCGTTAATAAAACGACTTTTTGACCCTCGACATTGCAGATAACTTCCTCTAATATTCCGTCCTTTACTTTCATATAAATTCCCCTTTTTCCATAAATAGTAATTACTTCTTCATTTATTTTATCATAGAATGCCTAGTTTTGTTATATGAATTGAAAGTTATTAACGAGTGATAAATTCCCCGTGACTTAATTGAGCTTCAGTAAACTGAATGTTATATTTCTTTTGATATTTTTTTAAGGTGCTTACATCCCTGGGAGTCACAATGCAAATAGATTTTCCGCTACCATATCCGCGAGCTGTTCTTCCAGCTCGATGTAAGTATTCCTGTGGGCTTGCCGGGCAATCTAGGTGGATGACATGGGAGATTTCTTGAATGTCCAACCCTCGTGCGGTTAAGTCAGATGAAACTAACAGTTTAACTTTTCCTTGACGAAATGATTCTAAGGCACGCTTACGGTCTTCTTTCTTAATATTTCCTCGCATGACAAACAAATCTTTTTTATGATATTGTAATTTTTCGGCTACTTCTTCCATAGAATCCTTTTGGTTAATAAAAATAAGGGCTCGTTCTGGATTTTCCGCTGCGATTAATTTACGTAATAGTTCAAATTTATCCCGACGATCTCCTTGCAAGTAGAAATGGTTAATATTAGGATTCATCTGGGCTTCAGCTTGATTGGTTAAAATAACAGGCTCATTTAAGAAGGGTTGGGCGAGGTCTAATGTCTGCTGACTAATGGAAGCTGAAAATAAACAGAGCTGACGGTCTCGCAACGTAGATTTAATAATTTCTTGAATGGTTTTGGCATGGGTGTTTTCAAGCAAATTATCAGCTTCATCTAGAACAATGGTTTTAAGTGTGTGAGCCGTAATCTTGCGCTTTTTAATTAGCTCTAAAACGCGTCCGGCTGAGCCTACAATAAAATGGGGTTTTTCTTTAAGCTTTTTTATTTGTTTTTCTACATTTGCGCCACCGATAATGGTAGCTGATGTAACCGGTAGGTCAGAATGGGTTGCCAACAACTTAATTTGATGGTTGATCTGCATGACAAGTTCATGAGTAGGGGCTAAAATTAAAACTTGCATCTCTCGTTTAGAGATATCTAACAGTTGGAATAAGGGAGCCAAAAAAGCTAGTGTTTTCCCGCTGCCTGTATAGGATTGAACCACGACGTCTTGACGATTTAAAACGATAGGAATGGCTTGCTCTTGAACAGGAGTTGGATGGGTAAAGTTTTGTTTGGCTAATCCTTGGACTAATGAGGGTTCAAGGTTTAAATCTTTAAATGTTTTCGGCATTGAAAGCTCCTTTTAAGTAAGATTTTTACAATTTAGATTGTCTAGAAACGACTATTTATTGCCGTCAAATAGGCCACCACCTCTACGACTTTTAATGCGTTTTCTGGCTTGACCTACAGTCTGTTCTGGGCGCTTTAGTTTTCCTTGTTGTTTCGTTTTGTTTTGTTTTGCTTCTATTATTTGTTTCATTGCTTCTTTTGTTGTTGCCATGATTGATCTGCGCTATCAGCTAACAGATGTTCACCTCGTTTCTTATTGGGGACATGATTTCTTATAGTTTGTAACGTTTTTAAAAGTCTTAATCCTAAAATGCTTAACTACATTATTTTACATGATTTAAGTCATTTTGGAAAGAGAAACATCTCAAAGTCGAGTTAGTTTTTAGTTCACGTATAGATTGTACCTGAAATTACAAAATGGAATGCGTTTAAAAATAAGGCTTTACTTAAATTGGTACGGCATTAAAAATGCCAAAAAAGATGAAGAATAAATCATATCCTATTAAGCTATTAGGAACAAGAGAGAACGTGATGTCATGGGTTAAAAGCAATGTTTAATTTAGTGATTAAGAACGTCAATAATGATGAGTGGATTCGGGCAACTTATTTAGAAGGATCGCCCATGAATCCTAATGTCGGAAGATCTGTTACATAGTTATGAAGCTGTTTATATTATCCTAAAACCAAGATTTACGAAACAGTAAAGAATGGGTTAACCGTTTTAGTGAACGTTATATATGCGTATACAAAGGTAATTGACTATTTTGTTGATGTTGAAAATTTCTAGGGAGGTTAGTTAATGTAATTTGCTGATGGCAACCGACTTGATTTTTCTGTTTGGTACTTGAGAATATGCGCTCATTAGTCTTCAATCAGATGGATCAAACATTAGTAGGTAAGGATTAATGGCTATCCAAAAAGCAGGTGATAGCCGAGGAACATTACTGATCAAGAAACTGAGCTTAGAACCATTTTATTGTACTTGTATCGAATTTTGGTGGTGTTTATGCAAGGTTGTCAAAGGAGTGAGGCGTGAAGAAATCTTTTGTTGATGGAAGTGATCATTTCAAAATGGAAAATGGGCATAGAAGCCAAAAGATTTCTGCAAACTATGGCTACATTATGTTAAAGTTTGAAAAGCAGTCTTTATGATATGTGCTTGCTTCAATTAAATAGCGCTTTAAACAAGTAAAAAGTTGAATTTTATTTAGTTTGGGTTAAGTTAATAATATAGTGAAAAGTATCTGTAACAGGAGTTTAGAGATTTGTCGCCTAAGGCCACTAACTATTTAAGATGATAAACAAAAACAAACAAATTTCGGTTATACAATTAATCATTAACAGATCAAGTTGCTGTAAAACACTGCTTTCAAAGTGGTAAAAGTAGATATGTTTGTTTATAACCCCTTTACGAAAGAGTTATTTTTTAAGGGTATTGAAACATACGTTTTTATTATTCTCATATTGGTTTCGCTGAAAAAATATGTTACGATGGGTGTATTCATTTTTCTATTGGGAAGGTTTCACATGTAGAAGGTACAGCTAATATCCTTGAGACAAAACATCTATGAACGAGTTGAACAGACTGTTAAGTAAAATATCGCCATCTATAATGTGACGACAAAAGATGGAGATGCTGGCTTATGAGTAAAGAGGAGTATATTACTTAATGGACATGATGTTTATTAACGAATGCTCCCAGTTAAAAAAGTTATTAATACGTTCCTTAAAGCTTGTATGGGTCAATCTGAAGCTAATGGGATGTATGAATCCCTTATGATAAAAAGGTCTTTAAGGATGTAAAAAAGCAGCTAAGTTAGAATAAGAAAGTTAAAGCATGAATTGCTGTTTTAAGCATATCTTCATCAAAATCCGTCTCTATACGAGTTGCTCAGTGAAGGTTTGTAAGGAGTTTATTCTAAACGCATTCATCTTCAATCTCGGTCCGGATGGCCTATGAAGCTAATGAAACTGATAAAATGTTAAGATGTTTAGCAGGTAGTCGCATTATGACTTTTAAAATTGGATTTAAAGAGGTGTTAACATGGTTATAGGTGCTTTAGAAGTTAAATTAAAGGCTCCGTGGGTCCATAGTCTTAAAGAAAAACGAATGATTATTCGCAGTTTAGTGGCAAAGATTCGGCAAAAGTTTAATGTTTCCGTTCATGAAGTTGCTGCGATGGATCATCTTCAAACGATTGTTTTAGGAATCACGACTTGTTCAAATTCTAAAGTGAAAGTACAATCTGTTTTAGATCATGTGGTTAATTTTATTGAGGAAAATCATGATCTTATGGTAGAAGGTGTCACCACCCAGTTCTATTAAAAAGCTAGAGTTTAAAATAAAATTTAAGATTACAAATAATAACAGGATTAGTGCTTCAGGGAAGCCAGTAGGGGAATACTTTAGATTGATAAACTAAGTATAAATGTTAGAATTAGGAAGTTTTTATGACTGTAATCAAATATTTTGAATAAATATTAAAAAATACGGTTGTCAAAGTCATAAAAAACCGATATAATAACAAAAAAACATAAAAGATCGTGATAAGAAATAGTAAATCCATATGACTGGATAGAGAGCTGATGATGGTGGAAATTCAGCGAGACTCATAGGGTTGAAGCAGTCTTTGAATCGCACACTGAGAACTGAGATTGAAAATCTTAATGTAGGTGTCGCCGTCTCCTCACGTTACGAGGTTTGAGTGCTTTACAGATGTCTGTAATTTATTAGGGTGGTACCGCGAGGTTTAGTCTTCGTCCCTTTGGGGATGAAGGCTTTTTTTGATTTTTATAATGACCACACTAATAAAAAAACGCTAATTTAATAGCTAGAATCACCATCAATTTTTGCATCCAGTCGTTAATTAGGAATTAAAATAAGAAAGTATCTATACACAATGATTTGTTATTTGTGGATCAAGGGAAAGGAATGTTTTTAAAAATGAATGAAGTGTTGGAGATATTAAAAAAAAATAGTCGTTTTACAGATGAGGAAATTGCAGTGATGACCGGAAAATCAGTAACTGAAGTCCGACAAATTATTAAAGATTGTGAAGAACAAGGTATTATCGCAGGCTATACTACTTTAGTTAACTGGGAAAATACTAAAAATGATGATTATATAACGGCTTTAATTCAAGTGAAAGTCACACCTCAACGCGGTGAGGGTTTTGAAAAAATTGCCGAACGGATTTATAAATTTGATCAGGTCAGTGCTTGTTATTTAATGTCTTCAGGTGGGTTTGATTTAACAGTGATTGTGGAAGGAAAATCCATGAAAGAAGTGGGTCTTTTTGTTTCAGAAAAATTGGCAGTACAAGAGTACGTCATGGGAACGGCCACGCATTTCGTGTTAAAAAAATATAAAGAACATGGCACGATTTTTAAAGAAAAAGAATTTGATGATCGCGAGGTAATCTTTTTATGAAAGTGGAAGCAATGATTAATGAAAAAGTACGGAATATGCCACCTTCTGGCATTCGACGTTTTTTTGATTTAGTTCATGAAATGGACGATGTCATCTCGCTTGGGGTCGGAGAACCTGATTTTGTGACGCCTTGGCATGTTAGAGAAGCAGGAATTTATTCGTTGGAGAAAGGTCACACTCATTATTCGTCAAACGCTGGCTTTATGGAGCTGCGCCACGAGATCTCTCAATATTTAAATAGGCGCTTCGCTTTAAAGTATCATCCCGAGAATGAAATTTTAGTGACTGTTGGTGGTAGTGAAGGGATTGACTTAGCCTTAAGATCATTAGTGGGTCCAGGAGATGAAGTGATTATACCAGAGCCAAGTTTTGTTGCTTATCAAGGATGTACTGCTTTTACTGGAGCAACGCCAAAGATTATTGAATTAAAAGCTGAGAATGAGTTCAAATTAACAGCAGACGAGTTGGCAGAAGCTATTACCCCTAAAACAAAAGTATTAATCATGCCCTTTCCAAACAATCCAACAGGAGCGATTATGACTCGCGATGAGCTAGCACCGTTAGTCGAAATCTTAAAAGATAAAGATATTTTCATCTTATCAGACGAGATTTATGCTGAGTTAACTTACGGGGAAGATCATGTTTCCATTGCTAGCTTTGAAGCGATTTTTGAAAAGACAGTGGTCATTCACGGATTTTCTAAAGCTTATGCGATGACGGGATGGCGTTTAGGTTATGCTTGTGGCCATCCAGCTATAATTGCAGCTATGACTAAGATTCATCAGTATGCCATTATGTGCTCTCCCACTACGGCTCAATATGCGGCCATTGAAGCGTTGAAAAATGGGGAGCGAGCTGTTGCTGTCATGGTTAGAGAGTATAATCAGCGTCGCCGTGTTTTATTGGATGGATTTCGGAAACTGGGATTAGAATGTTTTGAACCATTAGGCGCTTTTTATGTTTTTCCTAGTATTAAAGCAACTGGTTTAAGTTCAGATGAATTTTGTGAACGTCTGCTAATGTCTGAGAAAGTGTTAACTGTTCCAGGAAATGCTTTTGGTCAGTGTGGAGAAGGCTTCATCAGAGCTTGTTATGCCTCTTCGATGGAAAATATTAAGGAGTCTCTTTATCGGATTGCCAGATTTTTAGAAACGTTGGAAGATTAAGTTTTAAAAGCTACTTATCATTTTAACTTATTTTGGGATTCATCTTGTTTCAGTTAACCTAATCGTTTAGCGATGATCTTTAATTTTATTGAATAATCCTTTTTAGAACGTGCAATATAAGGATTAGGTTTTGGAAAGAAGGAATATTTGTGAAACTGATGTTAAGCTTGGGTTTAAGCTGCTTGCTTATGGTTTTTCCCAACAGCTTGGTAGAGAGGCCAGAAGGAGCTCAAATAATCCTTGGAAAATTGAGCTCACCTAGTACGAGTGAAATGAGTAAGGCTACTAAACATTATCTTCTTAAAGGACAAATAAATAAACCAGAAGCTGAAAAGCTGAAATGGAGCTCAACATTTTTAGAGCAGGTTGATATTGAAAAAGTTTACGAGGATTATTTAGCTTCAGGAGGAGCAGCTGGAAATATTGAAGCTTTTGCGAAATTTTTAACTGACCACGCCCCCATTAATCCTAATTGGCAAGAGCTGATTAAAAATTTTGTATTTAAAGATTATGGTTATGAGATTACGAGGTTTGAACCTTTAAGTAAGACGGAATATCAAGCCTATGTTAAAATTGATGGACGAGAGGTTCCTTACGTGGTTGTGAATGCAAGAACGGGATATTATCATGGGTAAATTTAAAGGGAGTGTGTTCATAACAAACACCTCCCTTTAAGCCATGATGCCTAAATACACGCTACGATCTAAGCGTTACGCAATTAAGATTTGAATAAATTCAGAATTTGTCCGACGGATATCTTGTTTGTGTCAACAATATGATTCCAAGTTTGAAGCTCGGTTACAGTTACACTATATAAAGCAGCAATGCTGGATAAGGTGTCACCTGCTTTCACCGTGTAAGTGGGAGGCTTGCTAATCATGAGAATTTGTCCTACGACAATTTTATTAGGGTCGCTAATCTGATTCCAGGTTTGAAGATCTGCTACGGTCACTCCAAATCGATTGGCAATGCTGAATAAGGTATCACCTGCTTGAATGGTGTAAGGGCTAAATTGAGTCTGGTTAGCTAAAAGAGCATACCATTCTTCTGCGTAGACACCTCGTGCTGGTTGATTAAGATTTGCGGGTCTTTCATAGTTATGAAGGAAGGTCTCTGCTAAATAGGTAGGAGTCAGGGTACTCTCGGTGAATTCTTTAAAGGTTAGGGGATAGTTGGTTGTTTTATAGTATTGCTCACTGTTAGCTAATTCCCATTGGATTCTTTGACATTGGGTTCCGATGTTTTTGTAATCTAATCCGTTAGCATCAGCCCAGCTGGTCAACTTAGATTTAGGTGTCCATTGAACGAGACCATAACCGCCACCACCACTTAACTCATCAATATCGGCAATTAGTCCTGATTCAGCTTGCATATTTCCTAACATACTGCAAATCGATTGACTGGTCCAATTTCTTTCTCGAAAAAATTGATAAATAAAGTTTGCATTTTCTGTTATATTTTCTGCCATCGTTAAAGTCCTCCTTATATTATTTCATTACTTGATCATAACGCGACGAGTTCAAGATAGTGTGGGCCTGTGTTGTCTTGGTTAAGTTCATTGACTTAATAAAAGAGATAAAGTATGATCATTAATTTATGGTTCCATTCTTGAAGTACAGTTTTTTTTAATTATTTAACAAACTTAATTAAATATCCCATTCAGATTTAAGCTTATTGATTAAGGTCATGGCCTCTGTATTGCCATTGATATCTGGATGAAATTCTTTTGCTAATGTTCGGTAAAATTTTTTTAATAATATTTTTTCAGATGCGGAGAATTTACCTAGGCGTTCTTTATGGCTTGAACGATCATAATTTGATTTATCATGGTGGTCATTTTTGTCCGCATATTCTTGGTAAGAGCATTTTGTTTTGTCAGGGTCCTGGAGCCAGTCAAGAAAGTCAACGTTTCGTAATCTTCCGAATACATCATAAATGTAATCGTAGGTATCTCGTCCCCATTTTAATTCAAAAGACGCTTTTCTTTGATGATGCTTTTTAATAATGTTATGAATCTGACAAGTTACTTTATATTCTTCAGTGTGTTCCCATTCTGAAAGGATTTCATCAATAAGTAGTCGTAACTTTTTTGAAACCATGTATTCTAATTGATCTAATGTGATGTCCATCTCTTTTAAGAGCATGTTTAATTCCTCTTGAGAGATAAAGTCTTGCCAAGAGTAGTAATCTTCAATAAAATCATAATAGTTAATGGTGACGATATTCCACTGTTTCTTTTGGACTTTATCATGTTCAAAGTCGCTTTGTTGAATAGAGATTTGGTAAGAGTCTTTTGGTGGACGCTCAAATTTTTCCTGACTGTAAGTATAACCGTATTTTGTTGGTTCATCTTCATACTTTGAAGTATAAACTTCAATTCGTTTGCTACGCCCTTTAGTGCTTTTTTTATTTTTAACTCTTCTTATGGCACAAAACACGTTTATTCATCCCCTTTGGACTACAGTATATGTCTTTAAATTAAATTTATGACACTTACAAAATTCGATCAAAGCCTTGAATAAAAGGTGACTCGTCAAAAGAAAAAAGTAATTAAAGCTCTAATTTATTGACACTATATGAGAGGTAAACTATAATATACCATATTGTATTCATCCATAAGGAGTTGGTTATATTTGTTTGGAAGTCTAAATATCGATACTCTATTAATTTATTTAGGACAGTATAAATTATATCTTTTATTTTTAATTGTTTTCTTAGAGTATTTAAATTTACCAGGATTACCTGCAGGAATTATTATGCCGGCAGCAGGCATTTTAATTGCTAGGGGAAAAGTAGAATTTGTCCCAACTATCTTAGTGTCTGTCCTAGCTGGAATATGCGGAAGCCTTGTTTTATATTTTATTGGACGTTATTTAGGCAAGCCAATTCTCGATAAGATATATGACAAATATAAAAAAACTAGGGGAACCATAGATCGAGTCTCAGACTATCTTGAACGTTATGGAAATAAAAGTGCATTCGTGACGCGGTTAATTCCCATTGCAAGAACGTTAATCTCCATCGTAGCGGGTACGTCACGTTTAAACATAGGGGCTTTTCTCATTTACTCTAGCTTTGGAATCTTAATTTGGAATTTTGTTTTTATTTATTTAGGATATGCTTTTGGAAATCTATTTCTTAATCGTTAATGGTACAGTAAAGGAGTGAGCCATGTGAAATTAACTTTAGATTGGATTCAAAATAAAGCCGCTAACCCTGCGGTTTTTTCACGTGCTCAATCATCTTTTAAAGATGCTAAAATAGCTTACCGCATAATAGATCAATCAGCTGAACATTGGGAAATCATAGCTAATATAAGCGATAAGCAAGGGATATACAATGTTAAAATTCAACTGAATAAAGAACTACTAACGAGTGTGGACCAATGTAGCTGTGGGGCCTTTCATACTATGTTTGGTGCTTGTAAACATGTGCTGATGACTTTTTTAAAAATTTATGGGGATCAAAAACAAAACCGCTTAATGGTTTATTCAGGAAAAGTTGCTAAGCCAGATGGATTAGAGACAATGATAGCAGCTTATGAATCACTAGGGATAAGCAAATCAGTTGAGAAAAGCATCCATCCTTATGATTCAGTGCCATTAAATAAAGAAATTAAAGGTTCTGAACAAGATTTAGAAGCTCTCTCTTGTCTTGACTTGACACCTACACAACTGGATCATGATTTTGCTGCACATTTCAATAACTTGAAGAATGGAGATCCCCCTTTACAATTTTCATTATTAGAAATAGAAGGAGACTATAAACTTAAAACAAATTTTCAATCCTTTCAATTATTAAGCGGTCAACATCACTTATATTTTGTTGATGATGATCATAAGATATACCGTTGTACTCCGCCATTTAGCAAATTATTACGCCCCTTATTGGAAGTATTAGCAGAAGCTCCAGGATTTGAAATGAGTTTCTCTAAAGCTGATTTAGGACGATTTTTAGCTTATGTGCTCCCTAAAATTAAGGAATATGTCCCTGACCAACACATCAGAGATCTATTAAAAAATTTTAAAGAAGAACCGTTAGTGATTAAATATTATTTAGAAGCATTAAACCCATCACAAATTATGATGCGAATTGAGTTTTGTTACGGGAACATGACTATTTTAGCGGATGATTCTACTTCTTATAGGAAATATCCAACTTTGTTACGAAACGTCCAACAAGAAGCAGAAGCTTTAAAACCTGTCATCAAGTATCAATTTATTAAAACTCCTAAAACAGGTAGTTATGAGATTCGAGATGATGATCATATTTATCGATTTCTTCATGAGGGTCTTGTAACCTTAGATAAAATGGGAGAGGTTTATACTGCAGACTCCATTCGTAACTTAAAAATTAAAGAGTTTAGCCAGTTCTCAATTGGGGTGGCACATCGAACTAATTGGATTCATTTAAACTTCGACGATTTAAATTTTGATGCGACAAGTTATGAGCAAATCTATGAAGCTTATAAGCAGCGAAAAAATTACTTTCGTTTAAAAGATGGTTCTTTTTTACGTTTTAAAGATCAAGCGATTGAAAATTTTGTGACTCTAATGGAGGATTTAAATCTTTCTGCCAGTGACTTGAAAAACAATGTTATTTCTGTTCCCAGTTATCGCGCTTTGTATTTAGATCAATTTACAAATTTGAATCCAGTGGTGAATTTAAAATCCCACTCTTCTTTTAAAAGGATGATACAAACATTAAAAGAAGCAGAAGTCGCTGATTTTGATATCCCCGATTCTTTGCAGCCTGTTCTACGAACCTATCAAAAAAAGGGATATCGTTGGCTAAAAACATTAGCTTTTTACGGATTTGGTGGAATTCTAGCAGATGATATGGGGTTGGGAAAGACCCTACAAATGATTACCTTGCTGTTAGCGGAAATTAGCCATGAAACTAAACCTTCATTAATTGTGACACCTAGTTCATTAATGGATAATTGGCAACGTGAAATCGTCAAGTTCGCCCCGTCTTTAAAAGCTTTAGTGGTTCGAGGTGATCCTAGCCAGAGGCAAATGTTAATTGAAGAAAACTTAAATTCAGATGTCTTGATAACTTCTTATGATTTAATTCGGCGGGATATTGAACACTTTGAACAACGAGAGTTCAATTATTGTATTTTAGATGAAGCTCATTATATTAAAAATCATGATACCAAAAACGCTCGTACAGTTAAAAAAATTCAAAGTAAGCATCGTTTTGCTTTAACAGGAACGCCTATTGAAAATTCATTAGGTGACCTATGGTCTATTTTTGACTTTATTTTGCCAGGATATTTAGGGACTTACAGGTCATTTAAGAAAAAGTATGAGGTTCCCATTGTAAAACTGCAACAAACTCAATTTCTGGAACGCATTCATCAGCAAGTAGCGCCTTTTATTTTACGGCGATTAAAAACCGATGTTTTAAAAGAGTTACCTTCAAAAATTGAAACCAATCTTTATTGTGAGATGGAAAAAAAGCAGAAAGAACTTTATGTAGCCACGTTATATCAGATGAAAAAATCATTAACAGCTGAAGTAAAAGCCAAAGGAATTCACCCAAATCGGATGCAAGTGTTAACTCATTTAATGCGATTGCGACAAATATGTTGTCATCCGTCACTGTACCTTGATAACTATGATGGCGAAAGTGCAAAACTTAAACTTTGCTTGCAATTAATTGAAGATTGCTTAGCTTCTCACCATAAAATATTACTTTTCTCTCAGTTTACTTCCATGTTAGATTTGTTAGCTACTGCTTTAAACCAAAAGCAAATCGCTTATTTTAAGCTAACGGGTTCAACTCCGACTGAAAAGCGTGTGCAATTAACCGAGGAGTTTAATCGAGATGAAACACCGATCTTTTTAATTTCATTAAAAGCGGGTGGAACGGGTTTAAACTTAACGGGTGCTGATGTGGTGATTCATTATGATCCTTGGTGGAATATGAGTGCTCAAGTTCAGGCTACAGATCGTGCTCATCGCATCGGTCAAGAAAAAACCGTGCAAGTTTTTAAACTGATTACAAAAGAGTCAATTGAAGAAAAGATAGAAGAACTTCAACAACGAAAATTGGCTTTAACTGACGCTGTTATCAAAGAAGGGGAAGCCTTGATTACAGATCAAGAAATCATGGCTTTATTTGAAAGCCATGATTTATAATTGACATTTCATACATTTAAGGATAAAATATTACTAAATAATAATTCTTTGATTGAGAATAGTAATTCAAACACCATTTTTATAGAGAGTCGATGGCTGGTGAAAATCGATATTTGGAGCGAATGAATGGGCTCATGAGTGGGACTTGAACGTTTAAAGTAGGGAACCCGGTATGGCTTGCCGTTATAAAGTTTTAAGTGGATTAAGCGCAAGCTTAGTCTATTGAGGTGGCACCGCGGTTATTTATCGTCCTCGATCTATTAGTTTAGATTGAGGACTTTTTTAATGACTTGACCCATTTTGGCTAATGTCTCTTGATCAAAGAAGATTGGAGTGATTAAAATGACTAGAATTTTGTCTGGGATTCAACCATCAGGCACATTAACCCTAGGAAATTATATAGGGGCTCTAAAAAATTTTGTGAAATTACAAGATGAGCAGGAGTGTTTATTTTTTATTGTGGATTTACATGCGATTACGGTACCACAAGATCGTTTAGAGTTACGAAAGCGAATTAAGGAAGTTGCTGCACTATACTTAGCTTGTGGTTTAGATCCTGATAAAGTTTCTATTTTTGTTCAATCAGAAGTACCTGCTCATTCAGAATTAGCTTGGATTTTAATGTGCCAGACCCCAATGGGAGAACTGGAGCGCATGACTCAGTTAAAGATAAGTCGCAAAAACACTCAACTAAAGGGGAAGCAATTGGAGCTGGCTTATTGACTTATCCAGTATTAATGGCAGCAGATATTTTATTATATGACCCAGAATTTATTCCAGTGGGAAGCGATCAAAAACAGCATTTAGAATTAGCTCGTAACTTAGCTGAACGCTTCAATTCGCGTTTTGGGGAAACTTTTAAAATTCCTGATCCTTTAATTGCTAGCACGGGAGCTCGAATTATGTCATTACAAGATCCAAAGAAAAAGATGAGTAAATCAGATGACAACAGCCGTAACTATATTTCTATGACTGATGAACCTAATTTAATTCGCAAAAAAATTAAAGCAGCTGTGACGGATTCAGACGGTTTAGTCAAGTTTGATCGTGAAAATAAACCGGGCATATCTAACTTATTAGAAATTTATTCAGTTGTGACAGGAGCTTCCATTCCTGCTCTTGAAACTCGTTATCAAGATCAAGGTTATGGGGTTTTTAAAAGTGATTTGGCGGAAGTGGTGGTAGCTGAATTAGAGCCTATTCAACAGCGTATGAAAGAATTATTAGCTTCATCCGTGATTGATAAAGTGTTAGATCGTGGTGCCCAGCGTGCTAATGAATTAGGTAAACGTAAAATCAAAAAGGTACAACATAAAATGGGCTTAGGTCGTAAATCTCGTTAAGCCAATCTGTGCTTGATCAGAAGGAGTAGGGGATTTTATATCTAAATGATTTAGAATCATCCTTAACTATTTTGCTTTGTGAGCTAATGGGTGTATTTTTGATAATCGGTAGAGGAGATAATTGCTTTGTGAGATAATTGAGCCATCTTTATTTAGAGTGGAGGATAAAAAAATGTTTAAAGATTTAGTTAAAGCTAACAGAAGTTGCAGGGGTTATGATGAGACGTATAGAATGACAAAAGAAGAGCTGCTAGATTTCGTCGATCATGCTAGACTGACTCCTTCAGGTATTAATGCGCAACCGTTTAAATACTATTTAGCATGGAAACAAGATCAGGTTCAACAGATTTTGCCCCATACGAAGTGGGCTGGTTTACTTTCACATCTGAAACTTCCTCATGAGGGGATGAACCCCACTGGTTTTATTGTCATCTGTCAAGATTTAAACATTCAGAAATCTTTGGTTAAACATCAAAAAGATATGGGAGTTGTGGCCCAGACTATTTTATTGGCGGCTACAGAGAAAAAATTAGGTGGATGCATCATTAATAATATCAGCGCCACTTCTTTAAAAAAAGCATTAGAGCTAGACGAACACTTAATGCCTGTTCTAGTCATTGCTTTAGGAAAACCTCAAGAAAAAGTGATCTTAACTGAAGTCGAAAATGGCGGAAGCACGAAATATTATCGCGATGAATTTGATGTCCATTACGTACCCAAGCGTAAGTTAGAAGATATTATCATTTAAAAGTCGGATATAATCTTAAAGAAATTTACTCTATGAAAACTAAAAGACTGAATCCTAAGGTTTGATATAATGCCTCTAAAGTAGACAGTACAAATACGTAAAGTACTGAAAACTTTGGAGGTTTTTATATGGGAAGAAAAAGTAGATATGCATTAGAACAGAAGATTCAACTAGTAAAAGACTATTTGGACGGTTGTTATACGATTACGCATAT